>Ga0123355_10009511_pt1 | contig 14795 bp, 7 predicted proteins | sample TergutEmb28metaG_3_FD_89872 | JGI IMG/M metagenome (GOLD analysis project Ga0123355, IMG submission 89872) | Embiratermes neotenicus P1 segment gut microbial communities from Petit-Saut dam, French Guiana - Emb289 P1 | ecosystem: Host-associated > Arthropoda: Insects > Digestive system > Gut ...
CGCTAACCACGTGACACCCCTCTATCCGCAAAAGTTGGCACTAACTTCGCCTACCGGCGGCGGCCGCTCTGTCGGTATGGTTCGCTCGCGGACTAAAGCCACGGAGTTTAGTTTAGTTTATAAATGTTCAGTAAAATATGCTGAACATTGTGTGTGAAGATATGTGTAGGTATTGGTATAGAGTGTGTGTTGTCTGATGTAAGTGAAAATTGACATGTATTGACATTTCTTTTAAGAAATCTCCAATATTACATTTTATTAGGTTCATTGTATGTGTTGCTTCATGTGCACAGACAGTCTGATGGGCAGAGTGATTTTTACAGGTGCTCTGCAGGGATACCAATGTGCCTCAAGCAGAAGTAAATATGTACGTTTTGTGTACATAGTTTCTGAGTTTTTAAAATGTTTTCTGCTTGTTTGTGTACTTTTCTACCACTTGAACAGGTGCACAGATTTGTGTGTGCTGATCATTTAAATGGCCTTAAATCTCATTGCACAAAAATGAATGCTTTCTGTGGGAGTTTTGAAACACAATATGGTGCCTTTATTGAGGATGTTTGTCAGTTTTGTTTAAATTGGAATCATATTAAATGTAGATGTGGACCGGGATAGTTCAGTCGGTATAGCGACTTGCTATGGGCTGGACGGTCTGGGGATCAAATCCAATTGGGGGTGAGATTTGCTACATCCGTCCAGGCTGCCCCTGGAGCCCACCCAACCTCCTATACCATGGGTACTGGTTCTTTCCCAGGGGTAAAATGGCCGGGGCATGGCATTGACCACCCATCCCCATCTGGCGCTGAGGTTAAAGAATGAGTAGAAGTGTACCTCTACTCCTCTGCTGGGCCTTTGTGGCCTCGTCTAGGGAAAACTGTACCTTTTACCTTTTTTTAAATGTAGGTAGTATTCTTGTACATGCCTAACTCTGCATGTGTAATGTGGCCTGCTACATACAATGTACAAAATGTACTTGATATTGGAAACAATTACTGCTACCTCTACAGGGACCACTGCCGTTGCTACTACACTGAAACTTAAGTGAAAAATCTGACAAATCCCGTCTGTAGCTGTGGCTTCCACAGACAAACCAACCAGTGATTAGCTTTCATGGATTATAGCCTTGAGGGAGATTTTTTATAGCACAGTTTAAGGGAATGTGCATGCTTTGAACTTCAAGAATTCTGGAAAGACAGCTTGTTATTAAAAGCATGATACTAACACTGGTGTATAGGTACCTTTTGTTTTGTTGGAGTGTTGGGGTGGGGACAGGAAAGAAACATTACTCTTCTGTTACTGTGTGTTTGATCTCATGTATTATTTTCATTTAGTCTGTGAAATTCAACTGCATGTTTAATACATTGAACATGGCTTTCTTCAAATAGTGTAAAGACGGCTTTGTTGAATAAGTACTGTTGCTTTGTGATCTAGAAGTAAATTCTTCTTGCATCTGTTAATAGAGTACCATTAACTGAAGCCTCTGATGCCTTATATTGCAGCCATGTGGTAGTGATGCCATAAGTAACTTAAATTTTATATACGATTTCTGTGAAAATCAGGAACAGACTACTGGACCAACATCCTGACAATGTCCTTGTTAGAGTGATTACATAGTGATCGTTTTTGGGTTGGAAGGAGACTTATTTTCCATGATATTATGGCCACAGGTCTGTGGTACTTGCTGTGGGTGATGGTTGGAAGTATGAATGATTAATGTTATGCAGAAATCAAAATGCTTACTGAAAACCTTCTTCAGTGCCACTTTGTCTAGAACAACTCTCGCATGGATAGGCTTGATTTGAATCCTGGCTTAAGCAGTGAGAATACAGCACCTAATGTCTATGACATAGCTTAACCTTTTGGCGCCGGAATTATTTTTTTTAATTTTAGCACACTCTGTATATAAAATGTGAATAATACAGGAACCAAATACGTTAGATTTATGAAACAAACTGCATTTTGAAGAGGGAAAAAACGGAGAGTATATACCATGTGTAAAATATTCAGTACCTTTATTTGTTGAATAAATATATAAAATGCAACATTTAGAGGTTAGCAGTGCGGTACGACCACTATAGTCGTCATTAGGCGTCAAAGGGTTAATGTGAAGCTAAGTATGTTTGTATGTCAAACTAATCTTCTTCTGGGGTGATTAGTTATTTTACTAGATGGGCAGTGTAAACATACATAACATTGTGGTACATTTGCCTAATGTCTATACCTCCTTGTCTATGCTAACAGTACTACTGTTTCACATGAATGTTTGTCGCTGGCAACATTGAGTTTTTCGTATTGTTGTTGAACCAAATGTTGTCTTAGCATCTGAACATTGTGTTTCCTTTGTATTGTAGACCTTAATATGTCACTGACAACAATATAATGTAACAATGTGTTCTCATTTGTATGGTTTGATTTGAACTTTCCCTAATGTGTATACCTCCTAGACTGTCCTGATAGCCTGACACCACTTCACTCGAAGAGAGAACTTTTGTGGCAATTTAATGTCAGCAGTAATGAAACACACATACATCTTCATGTAAGGGTTCTGATATTTTTGTCTGCAGTTGTAACCAAATTTCGATTTTGTTGGCAGATTTTTTTATAAAAGTCCCAATACCAGATTGCATAAACACCTGTTTGGTGGGAGCTGAGTTGATACACGTGGACAGACAGACATAATGAAGCTAATAGGCGCTTTTCATGACTTAACACGGACACGCCTAAAAATTAATCGTATACATTATTCCATCAAGAGTGTGTTACTCTTTACCTGAAAGATGAAATTAATTTTGTATTTACAGTTTCATAACGTTGATATTTGTGCTGTCTGAGCCCAGTAATCAGTAATTTTTCTGAACGTCAGTAGGGTTTCCTTCATGTTTGTCATTATGGGGTTTCCTATCCCATGACTTCTAGTGAATATTGTCACTGTATAATAAGGTTTGCTGTATATTTCACACCAACTAAATTGATTTAAATAGTAATTTAAAACTACAAATTTGGGTGCTGAATAAGTAAAATTAATTGGCTTAATAAGTACTACAAATAAGAATATGACATCGAAAGTTGTTTGCATGAACCACATAGGTGTAATGTGAAAGTGTCTTAAGTCGGTTGCATTGATGAGAGCTTTATTATAAATATGTGTAGAAGGAAGTCTGTTCAGGCAGTTGTGATCAATGAAACTATAACGTTTAAATTTCCTTTTTTGGGGGGGGCGGGGGTGTAAAGAAACAAACTCGTGGGAAAATTGTTAGTGCTATATATAAAGGTGTTTTTTATTTACTGCCTGTATGACATGGTTACACTTCCCAACTTGGTATGTCACTGTGTGTGTGATTGTTTAGTTTATGGGACAAATATGTGAAACACTTACTTGAAAATAAATTTGTTTATACTTAGTAGTCATTTTGGAATTCTGATAGAGAATGAACTAGGATAGTTTGTTTTTAGATGATTCGTGACCATGCAGTGATGATTCATTATGAGAAATACGACCAACCAGTGCATTTACAGATAGTTAATTTATTGTAGTATACACATGTAGAAGGCTACGCTGTTTATAATACAGTAAATTGACGTATCTGTATATGCACTTGTTGGTCGTATTTCTCATAAAGATGGTTGGTGTATGGAAGCCACATTTGCTGTTAATGCTTACTGATTTCAGTTCGCCTGTAAGTGCCTGTTTTTCCTTCACTTCCCCTCCCGTGTGTCACCGTGTGCCATCAGATTTCAGCTGGACTCTACCTACCGATCACCCGCGGGAGTACGTTCACTGCTGTTGAGATAAGAGAAACCTTAGCTTATAACTCCAGCTTTTCGTACTTCAGTAGCAAGTTTGACCCGCATTTCCCGGATGCAAGTCAGAAGGTATAACCACTTGGACCAGCTTGCTGGAAGATTCTAGCTTAGTTCTGGCTTGCAAGGACAAAATTTAGTATTATGGGTACGGCTGACACCCCACTTACGAATGACCGCCATGACCGTTCCGTAGTTCCCGTTCACTTCCGTCTGTTAGATCTAAGTAACCCTGCTCATCTCTGTCTGTATTTAGCTGTCAAAGTGAGAGTCCAAGTTTTACCTCAGTACATAACGGCGGGTAAAGTTATAAATCTGTATTCAGTGCAGTCTCGATTCTCCGAGTCCCGATTTCTCGAGGTTCCATTTTGTCCGATCCAATGCTTTAAAGAATTTGTTGCGGCATAAATGAGAGGGAAGGTCTCGGTTTCTTTACGCCGTAAGTTAATGTATGTTCTATTATTATTCTGCTGTAGTATTCTATATGTTGATATTCCAGTGCAGTGTTATAAGATACATAAATAATACGTATTATCAGAATTACGTAGTCGTAATCCGTGTAGCTTTTGGGCAATTCGAGGCAACCTGATCCCCTTCACCCCGAACTATCGACATGCCACTATACTAAAATTTGCAAGTGGTAATATCGTTATTACAGAGAAGGTGGGCAGTTGCACTCAGAAACAGCCGTATTACCACTTCGTGATATGAATTCGCTGTGAATCATGCTCAAGATACAAGCCGTCACTTGCACTTGAATCTCTTTGACGTAGTTCCAGTGATAACTTTTTTTAAGTGGCTGCTTGTTACTCGGAAAGGAATCGCGTTATTGCGACACAGCTTGTTTTACCATGCTATTTTAAACTCAAAGTTATCTTGTTACCGCCTGACAACTAATCAGGCGGTTGCATTGCGAAGTAGCTACACAATTCTTCAGTATTCTTGGATTAGGCTTTCGGGTCTGTTCCAATGCAGAACTAATTCTGAAACTTTAAATTTTAGCAGGACTCCTTGGATGAGGTTCAATGTCAAGGCCTCTCGTACATTCGACAGCACAAACAAAAGAAAAACGCAAACATGACTGCATGCAGCCAGTGGAATTAGATCGCACCATTCAATTGTTCGAGCTGCAGTAACTGTCGTCGCCTCTGCCAGGAAGGGTTGGCGAGAGCGAGACAATTGTTATCGGCTTTCAAATTTTTGAAATGCCAAATGTAATCGGAATATTCTGGATGTAAAGTACGGGGGCGGATAGATATACAAACACGAACTGCTCCAAAAGCTTGTATCAATCCATGTATGAGTGTTAAAATTTTGACAGGATACAGAATTCCATACGCAGAAGCATATTTAACTTGAAACGTTCTTGTTACAAGACAAAATTTCTGTGCGACATAGTTTTGTGTAACATGTCTCATATAAGTGCACCCAAAGCGATTTACTAGTGAAATTAACTGGTAACTCGATACCGTCAGTATTGTTTTATCTTAGTAATTAACCAACTTGATGCACAAAGTTTGTTTTACAATACGTTTATTTCATGCCTCTACATGTTTCGAGCACTATGTGCTCATCATCAGGAGGACAAAATTGTATTATACAGCATCAGCCGTCCGGTGCACAGGTTGAGAGAAGACTGCAGTCCTCTCTCAACTTGTGCACCGGACGGCCACCTACAGGTGTGATGATACCAGATGCTGTATAATACAATTTTGACCTCCTGATGATGAGCACATGTGCTCGAAACATGTAGAGGCATGAAATAAACTTCTTGTAAAACAAAAATTTTGTGTATCGAGTTGGTTAATTACTGAGATAAATTATAATAGATATTTGAAGATGGCCACAGGCACAGATGATAGGTAGGCTCATTGCATGTTATATCAGTATTACTTGTTTATCAGACTACAATTTGCATCTTAAAAGAATTACCCTTTTCATTTGACATTTTGTACTACATTTTAATTTTAGAGTAAATAACGTGTGTGTGGACGCTAAATTTTCCACATCTCTACTCCTGTTGTCTAAGAACTATATATATCTTTATGTACTTAAATAGGCTAATTGATACTGTTTTCCCTTGTATTTGAAAATGAATTTACGTCCAATTCTGTAGTAAAGAAGACGTGTCAACAGTACACGAAGTGAAACATAAAAAAAAACCACCCTTTTCATCCATTTTCCACATACTTAGGCCTGTTCGAGCACTCATGCTTGAACACTGACGTATTTGTTTGTTTCCGCAGTTTATCGTTATTATCACCCTAATATCGTCGTTATTATCACCCTAATGGCATATTTTAAGGTTAACTTCACTGTGACTAACGGATGAATTTTTCCGCAATTGCGAAGGCTTTGCGAACTGACAGGCTGTACTGTCAGCTTTGTTCCCGCAGTGAGTACTCCTGCGTTACCTTGTTCAGATTCTGCATTCTTTTCTTTCTAGAGAAACGTAATTTTGTGTCTAAACGACATTTCACAGTTCAGTCTGTTCGTGCTCCTACGCCTGCTGACTTCTGCAAGTGTGTAAGTCACATTAACAACAATATTTCACTTATATGTATAATAAAATAAATATAATACTGTAATTATTTCCCATAAATTTTATTTAGACTCAGCGAATCAATTTGGTTTTTAACCCTTATTCTGCTAACGTGGAGAATATGGTGATCTAATAGTGCCAGCAAATGGCAGATGGGATTTAACTCGGCGTTTAAAGGGTTAATACCATTTAAATAGCTATATATAATTCATTCGTAATGATCGCTCACATTATAAAAATGTTTCATGTTGGGTTTCTCCCTAGCGCAATTATTTTTAAAAATAAATTTGGCGTAGTTTTTCTCTTATTTCGTTGTTTCGAATTTCGTAATGTGCACATACGAATAGAAGCATTTTTTAGTCTGTTATGTTAGTAGTAAAAAATTTTTGGGAGTTCGCAAATCGGAAGAGAATTTTATAGCAGTACTTGATACAAGAGTGTAATGATATTTATTGTTGATGTATCATAATGCGTGGGAAGTTGGAAGTATTTTTGAGTTACTATTTTAACACACACGAAGGCAAATTAACAGAATATGTGAAAATTGAGCTCAAATATTTGCTTACGTAAAGGTGAAATATTGATAAGCGGCTCCAAATAATAAGTGTTGTCTGAAAGTGGCACCAAACAGACTATAGGCCTATAGGCTGCAGTACCTAACGGCTATTGGTACTTACACTAAATTGTGGAATCAGATTGGGTCGATAATTTTGTTATGTCCACATGCGATCCATTCTAGCAGTAATTAAATGGAATATAACAATGTACACTTTTTATCTTGGTGTTCGACTTTTAATATTAATATATGAAATAAATGACAGTTAATTTGAATCTAATGAATTATAATTATTACACGGTGTATGGGTAATGTAGTATAGGTGCGAATATATTTATTAAACCTTCGCGGACATACAGAAGGTAGTGGTTCTCCAGTTTGGTATTTTGGCGGGGGCTAACAACGCCTCGTGTTACAATTTGAATTTTATGTGATATTACCGGACTTCGGAATTATACTGATTATTTAACGGCTGTAATGAATACACTGACGACACTTAGGGTACTACAAAAGGCGAAGAATTTCTTGGTCTGCTGAGAAACTATGGCATTAGTTTCTCAAGAAAGAGTTATAGTTTACAGGATAATGGAATGACCGTGTAGCCAAAGTGGAGAGGAAATGCGTGCAGAATTTTGGTGTTTGAACCTTTCGCAAAATTTTAAGACATATATATATATATATATATATATATGAGAGGATGGTACTAAACTGGAGTGTAAGAAATCAAACGTGAAGTGAAATGACGCAGAATGTAATCCTTATGGAAGTCGTCCTATTGTGTTTGCTACTAAATAAACTACACTTATTCATTCTAATACAACACAGGTTTATTTTGATTCAGATTATGCCTTTACATGTATGCTACATGTTTCGGCCTGTGTTTAGGCCATCCTCAGGCATGTCAATACAAAAACCTTAGAAAGGAAAATATAATATAATGTGATGTGATGTAACGTAACACAACTTAGTAAGGCGTAGGATATTTCTAGCGGCGTTGACTTGTCTTATTACAGCGTCAGTTGGCCCCTCCACACACACACACACACACACACACACACACACACATACATACATACACAAACGCGCACACACACACACACATACACACACACACGCACACAATACCGAATGGCGTCCTATTTATTTTTAGTTCTAAAGTCTTGCAATCTAATAAGCAGGTGTCCTACATTCACTTACTTAAGGACTTTATTTCATCTGATCCATGTCGTTGGTCACCGCCGTGAGTCGGGGTTCCACGCCGTTAATTTTAACGTAAATGTAATGATTTTACTCACCATGTTTAACGCAAGTGCTGGAAAGATTTAGTTCAGTGCATTAAAGTTAATACTGTCTTTTTACTTACCACGCTTAAAGACGTTCCTGAAAACCGTATCTTTCTGCTCGCAGACACGCGTCACTTCTGACAAACACGTTCATTTCGCTTCGAGTTTCATCTGACGAAATTAAAAACGTTACATTTGATTGTTTTCTTTGAGATTTTTACTGCTAATTTTGTTCTTTGACTTGTCCCACAAGTAAAAATCGTAGGGGTTTCAACTGGCGACCGTAGAGGCTACTGCCTCCTGTTTATGATTCTGTCACCAAAAACACGCTCTATCCAAGGACTGTTCAACATTTTATGTGGGGCGGTGAAATTCGGCAAAATGTGGTCTGCATGCAGGTAACATTAAACTCAATGCACAAAATGAAGACTGAATAAGTATAAGTGTACTTTGACGTATTTGTCTATGCATCATGTGCAGTAAAAGTATACACACAGTAAAAGGAAAAAAAATTATTTAAAAATGCAATTCACAAGCTAGGACAAGGTGTCGCTATGTTTAGTAGAGTTAACATTAGAAATATAATGTAGCTCTCCACAAATAAGGCGTTCTGTGTCGGCTTTGCTGAGGAAAGGAAAGAAAGACGTTTTCTCATTTCATATTTCTCCGCGGACAAAATGTAGCTTGCGTGCAGCGGGTTGAGTGGACCTGCTGTAAACACTTCAAGCAATTTTTCAAAGTGTAAGCTGTTTCACTGTCTGGCTGAAGAGAGGTATGGGCTTTCTTGTGATGGGACAGGCGTTCAAAACTGTGTCAGAATGTGTGTAACATGTCGGTGTGAAATTATGTTTTCAGAAGAGAAATGGACCTAGCAATCCTAGTTGCATTCATAGCACACCATACACCAAACATAATATCATCTTTAGGACAAACAAAGATTTATAGCTATCAGAACGAGTGTGGGGTCTATTTATTAACTATACACCATACCAGTTCTGAAATTTTGTTTCTTGTAGGTATTGTATTTAGCGTAAGTATCATGCAGAAACACTCGAACCTCCAGTTAGACACTCATTACATCTAATGACGCCTGCAGACCAGACAGGTTCCCTACGTTAACGCATCTGTAGGCGTACAGCTGAGTGCGACAGGTGAGCTGGCAGTCAGTGACAAACGAAATGGGTCAGATAAAATAAGGATCCCTACTTTTCAATGCACAAAGATTACATATGTGGCTACGCTTTTTTGGTATTTAAATTTATAAATTTCGTCATCGCTATTTTTTTCAGTTAATTTTCAAGACAGCTAAGAGACGATGGTGGCAGTGATGGTCTTCTGTTCATTTGTCCTGGCTTTACTGATTCCCGTCTACATCTCAGCTCAAGGTTTGTTAATTCTACGCGAAATATTTAAAATACCGTATATTCTCGAATCTAATCCGCACCCTTTTTACAGTTTCAGAGGGCTAAAAAATCAGATGCCGATTAGAATCGCGTGCGGATTAGATTCGCAGTCGTGAGCTGGATTTTGGAAAAGTGATAGAGCCGCTGTACGTGCCGTAAGAACTATACAGTAAAATAATATATTATTTTATTTATTATTTATGATATATAATATTCATCAGACTCGCCGTCATCACTCATAACTGAATCAGTCTGCCTTGTAGGCAAGGGACGGTTGAAGGAAAGGTGCGGATTAGAACCGCGAACTAGATTTTTTTCTTTTAAGGAATCGGCAAAAACTAGTGCGGATTAGATTCGGTTGCGGATTAGATTCGAGAATATACGGTAAAAGATCAGCCAATTATAATAACGGATAAGATCTAGTTATTTGATAGATTAAGTTAAACCTAACAACGCGTCCTTTTACTGTTCCGCCAGGCCATCACTTTTATCAGTTCGGATTGAATGTGACAATGTAATATTATATCTAGGATTACCTGTTATCTGAACATAGCTTACCGCGAAGTATTCCGAAACTGACGTGGCATACCGAAAACTGGATGTTTCCGAATATATTTAAGTTCCGTTCTGAACACTATACGAAGGGCAATATCCACAAACTCGGTGATCCTAACCACCTTTTGTACTACACCAGAGTGCAGGTAGCGCATATGCTGTAGGGGCTGACATTACAGCTCGCGTACTTGAAAGCCGGACTGCTAGTTAGAAGTTAGTATGCATCCTGCAGTTCCTGCGATTGGCCGAATCGATTAAGCTTTAAATGATTTTCATCGTTCCTAAGGCAAATGCTACGTTTGTACCCAAATTTCGCATTTCCCTCATGTTTCTCGTGAGGGACAGTTGCAACAACAAAATTCGGCCGCAATAAAGCAGATCTCCCTTTTAACTACGTCCCTGTGCTGCATAATCACAGGTGTGTCCATGTCTTACCGCTTTAGCTTGTTCAGTTCCCAGTGCAAAATTCATCTAAATAATATACACAAATACAGTTCTTGTCTCATGGGAGAAACACCACGTCTCCATTGCAGTACACAGCACAGTCATGATTTCTAGAGAAATTATCGCTGCCAACTTGAGTATTGTGTCAAAAACGCCTAAACCTTTAAAGAAAACACTTTTCTGTCTAAGGCTCCCCGACTTCCAAAAGAACATTACCCTTTTTAAGATTCCCAGGTTTTACCCATTTATCCTTCTGGTACAACCAACATTTTGATGAACATAAGCAAGAAGCATTCGTGAAATGATTATTGCAGGGGAAAATCGAAGCACTCGGAGAAACCCTGTCCCAGTGCAACTTTGTCCACTACGAAACTCGCATGAATTGGCCTGGCATCGAAGCCGGGTCTCCTTAGTGAGAGTCCAGCAAGCAACAGCCTCAACCACGACACGGCCTATTTTAGAGGAAAACTAACCTGAATTTCACAGGAAGATTCAGCTCGTACCGCACAGTAAACAAACTGTGTCTCGGTTATAAAAAGCAGTCAGTAAGGTTGTATAGCGGATAGTTGCTGTTTTTTATGAGATCCACACAAAATGCAAATGCACTGTGTGGGCAGAATACATAAGTTTGAATTGTTCAAACTTGGTACACAATACAGAACCGCTAGGCTTTTAAGGTTTAGGTACAATATGTGGGCATATTTAATCGTTTGTAGTGTTAAAGCAAGTTATACATGTAGATGCCACTGTGCTTCACAGAATTAAAGTTTAGTAGCAACTACACGAACCACCTTCATGAACACTAAAGAGAATAAGCGTATTTTTCCTTCTAATACGAATATTTATGGCTTTCATAAGCTTTGAATAAATAGTGATCCTTTTCCCAGATAGCATTAATTTTTAATGTAATTTGTAATGTAGACGTGTGTTTTCTTAAAGGCAGGAACATAGTTCCTAAGCAGTATTCATAAGAACACTGTGTTTCAAAGGGTTAAACATAAGGCGATTCATCCCGTTCTGTTACATCTTTCGATGTGCCAACAATGACACCTTTCAACTATTTTAGATGCAAGTTCTTCACCGACACCGACGTCGCTTGTCCCTGAAGATGGCAACGCCTCGTTTTTGACGGAACAGAATTACTTGGATGAATTCGATTGGATGGAACAGCTTGGAAAAGTGTTCAATAGCGTTCAGCGTCACTTGGATGAAGTGCAGAATATCACCGACTTCAGTACCGAAGCGTGTGCCGCAAGAGGCAGCAGTGGGCCATGTCTCTACACGCATCTGGTTTATTTGTTCGTCGACGGAAACGAAACCTGCTCGATATACACAGACGGAAGTTGTGACGAAAATGTCAGAGGGTAAGGAATTCTTGGCCTTGAAAGGCAGCTGTTCGTTTCTCTCCAGTTTGCTTGAACATATAGAGTACACTAGAAAGTTACAAGTTTTAATGAGTTCGGCCACTGCAATACGAAAGTGCTCAAAATTAAAACACGATTTCTTTTAGGAGAAAGTTTTCATTACATGCCCTGTCCATTCTTATTTTCAAAATTGTAATACTAATTTGTACGTCAGCACAACTGTTTTTATTACACAAGGTCTGAAGATGACTATTTATTAGTCGAAACATGTAGCCTACATAGTACCTTGTGTAATAAAAACAGTTGTGCTGACGTTCAAATTAGTATTACAATACGTATCCAAGCACTTCGTGATGTCTTCATTCAAAAACTTATTTTCAAAAGTTCTCTGAACTGGCACCCTCCACATGCAGCTAAACTTTTATGGCGTTTAGCAAATTATTTATATTCCGCAGTATATACACAGGTTAATGAAATATTCTTGAGATTATCATATGTGCGTATATTGAATTAGAACCCAACCTGCTGCAGACCGTGTCCCAACCCAGACTCCGATTATGGAGGTAAAAATAGTCTCCGAAACACTGGAAAATAAATGGGTCTTTACAGAGAATATCATCCGAAATGATATGACAGATCACACAGTCCCCATGAGAGCTGTAGAAGTTATCAAGACAGGGTAGTTTTGTTTTCACGTGGGTCTGCGGCACAACTAGAGCCATGGCTTCCTCGTTCTTGAGGTTTCTAGATCACACACAACGACGCACCACATTGGGTAGTACTTCTCTGGACGAGTATCAGCCCGACACAGAGATCTCTACCTGACAACACACAACACGCACAAGAGACTGACATCCATGTTTCCCGGCGGGATTCGAACCTACAAACCCAGCAAGCAAGCGGTCTCAGACCTACGCCTTAGACCGCGCGGCCACCGGGATCGGCGACAGAGTGGTCAGCATGCCTGACGTCTTCAATTAGCGTAAAATCTGGAAAACGAAAATTGTTGGAAACGAAACATAACAGAATAGACCAGCACTGCAATGTCCATGAAATAAGGTCATAGATAGGATAAATACGTCAAAGAAAAGGAGATGGATGCCATATGTAGCACACACAAGAGTGATATGTTCGTAGAGGGGTGTGGCTGGTGAAACTGGAAGGAAGCTTGGGATGACAATGTTCAAGGGGATCTTAAAAAATTATAATGTGAGTTTGTTGGACTGGAATGATTTGGTGAAGGACTGGGTCAAGTTGCAGTTTCTTGTAAACATTGAACTGGGTCCTTGGATTTCAAAATAACCAATAATCAGTTAGTCAAGGGCTCTGCTCCACGAATCTAATTGTCTTTGGTATTTTTCACATTTTTTACATTTTATGGACCATGCGTCATGATATACTTGCTTAATAAATACCAACAAGATGCACTTTTCTTTCTTAATTTATTCGAACATACTCTCCTCTACGTGTTTTGAATAGATTAACTGTTCATCATCAGGAGTCAACTACTGTATATGCAGCTTATGGCATGTATCATGCATCTGCGTCGACTAGCTGCTGACGCTGTTACTGTAGCAGCCCGAAGATTGGTAAAACCTAGGTTTTACCGGTAAATCCTAGCATTTACCATAGTGAGGTGGTAAAAGTCGGAAAAATGCTTGGAAACGCTTCCATTTCGGGCTTTTACCAAACCATGTCGGTAAATGCTGGCATTTGCCGACACGTATTGGTAAAAGTCCGTTTTGTGGCTGTGATTATGCTTTGTAAGTGTGTGTGTTTTAACTTTTAATTATTCATTGAACATGTAAGTTTAAAATATTATGGCGGTCATTTATCTTGCATAATTCTATGAAACTCAATTTTTATATATTTATTGTACCGGATCCATACTTAAATTAGCTTAGCTTATTTTCAGCACAACAGTCGCAAGCGATACCTGGGTCGGCCAGTCCGCGTCCCGCCATGGGGCGTGGGTTCGGGAGATGCGTGGTTAGCGCATCGCAATCCCTTACGCGGATATCTGGTATACTCAACCGAACTTTTAATTATTTTTGTTTATTTGAAGACTATGTGAATGGAATAGGGAATTAAAACAGCATTCTATTATCAGAGTAAACTCTATATTTTAAACCATGAAACTAGTCCGTTACAATAATTTGCCTTTGTATATTTAAATTGAAACGAAGCCTAGAATAACATTAAACTTAACTGCTTTATATTTTACTGAATTTAAGTAATGTATTAAAAGAAAATGTTCATGAAATAAATGGAACTTATTAATCAGAATTTCCTTGAACATTATCAAATCATAATTAAACTCACTTATTACAGCAAGGTTGACTGTTGTGGCATTTTGAGTTACAAAGTAGATTGGTTGATTTATAAAAACACATCTTCGTGGTACACTTCTTTGAACAGCTTCATTTTCTGTATCCTTGTCCACCAACTAAAGAAAGCTTATTTACCACTTCACGTACACTTATTTCCTCCGCACCAACTTCTTCGATGCTTAAAAAATTCCTTTACATAAGGTAAATTGGTTTCTTGTGTACAACGCTTTTAGTTTACCCAACTTAGTAGCAAGTTCATAAAATTCATCGCCTTTAATGTCTGTGATAAAGGCTGTTACTGATCTTGGATCCATCTTCGCTCTGTCAATATCTGATATTTTTATTCTAACATTTTGTCCGAGAGTAGGTTTTTGGAACTTTTTAGAGGAAATTGCTTTCATTTTCTTTGCCTGCTCCTCAAGTCCCTCCCTGGCAGCCTCTCGAAACACTTTCACTTTTTGAGCTCTGCTGATAGTCGCAGTTGTCCTGTCAGGGGTTTTAGAGATTGCTTCTGAGTCTA
>Ga0123355_10009512_pt1 | contig 14795 bp, 10 predicted proteins | sample TergutEmb28metaG_3_FD_89872 | JGI IMG/M metagenome (GOLD analysis project Ga0123355, IMG submission 89872) | Embiratermes neotenicus P1 segment gut microbial communities from Petit-Saut dam, French Guiana - Emb289 P1 | ecosystem: Host-associated > Arthropoda: Insects > Digestive system > Gut ...
GGAGGGGGGCACCTAGACAAAGTACTGGACAAACACCCGGAAAAAAAACTTCCCCAGTTATAAAACCTAGCACAGAACCCCCCACCGCACTAAATTAAACCCTCACCCCCCCCCCCCAAAAAAAACAAACAACTTCAAAATTACTGAAAACCAACCAAAGACGCTTATTAGGCAATATACCTTATTAATATACTTTATATTTCTCTGACATACTTCTGCTTTGATCAAAATATGATGTAAAATAATAAGATAAATTTATTGCCTAATACACATATTTAGTTGGTTTGCAATAAATACAGTACTGATACAACGAACGACAAATGCAGAGTATTAAGATTCAAAATTACAGTCTTTGAGTTTGGTGCTATACATTCTGACTTGTACGTACAAAGATTCAGGTCAGGATATATGGTGTCCATCTTGCGACAGCCTATGAAGGAAGGACAGAATGCTCCTCCAAAACATTCATAACCATGTATCAGATTATACGGTGTCCTAATTCAGATTGTATTATGAATTCACACCACTGTAAGCACCTTAAATCCGATACCAAAGAATATGAAGAACTGAAGCCTGGGAGGAAGTCACATTGGGAAAATTGAATTACAAAAGGGCAGCATGTTTTTTACGGACACAGCATTTTATATTACATACTTTTTCAAACATTGGTGGACACAGTGTTTCATGTTTTGCCTCTCAAACAAACTGGGGGAACAAGAGACATTATCAGTATAAATACACATTTTAGGGTCAGGACCACATATGACAAATTTCAAAGTTCTACTGACTTGATATCGCAAGGAGAATCACACTCACACACCCAAGACTACTTACAATGTTGAATGTTCTCAAAGTAGAAACAACTGCCTTCATTATACACAGCTGTCACCACATGAAATAAATTAAATATGTCCACCATAATTATGCTTACATGTACAAATAACTTCATTTCTGACTGTGATGTTTTATTCACAGTACACATAACACTTATACACAAAAGCTGCAACAATGCTGAGTGTTATACAACAGCCAACACACAAAACAAAACAAAACAATAACAACAACACCAACACCACCACCACCACCACAAAGTATCATACAAAATACAAGAGCAATCCAGTCACTGTGGTCCCAAACAACAGTGTGCAGAGATAATGAAACCATGGTCATTCTTTGTCATTGGCAGCAGCATTTTGTCACTGATGTCTGTGAATAAATACATTATTTAACCATCTCTATTGTTCAGTTTGTGCTGTGAGCAACAGAACTCATATAAGGTACAGCTGTGTTTCATTAAGCACCACACAGTGAGGGTATAAAGGAGTATGGAGGTACAGCACATAGAGCACCACACATTCTTAACCCAGGCACCAGAAAGATATGTGATTTACTTCCTGCCCCAGATGCTCTACCCTGAGTACTGAATGAATAGGAGGCTGGGCTTGCCTCAGAAGTTGTCTGGATGTTATGAAGATGAGAAAAAACTTTTCTCTGCCAGACTGACAGGCCAATTATAATTGCATGTGCAAACGTACTGCAGAATTTTACTTTTCTGGCATTTGAAACTGACATGACTCTTTGCACTTATGTTGCCTATGAAAAAGTTTTTATCTATTTATTTGGGAAGCGGGGTTGCCATAATCAGTATAGCAACTAAGTTGTATATGGGGCAACTGTAAATATAATAGAATGCCGTGAAGGGTGCCTTTAATTACCTGTATCTAATACTGTTCTGTTATCCCACATACATACCACCTCTTCTTACACTTTCTGTAAATGCTCTAATTGATTCTACTGACACCCCTCTATTAAACATTATTACAGTGATACCTCGGCTAACAAGTGACCCTGCTAACGAATTTTTCGGCTAACGAAGATTTTTTTAGCTGTTTTTCAGACCCGGCTAACGAATGTTTTAGTGGATGTGCGTGCTAACATAAAGCAGCAAACATGAATGGTCGGGACATTCAAGGAGCTTAAGAGAAGTTCTATCAACTTTGGACATTTTTTTTACTTCTCCTATAGCAAAGAGACAGAGGCCAGCTACTGAAGAAGAGGAGACTTACCTGGTGTATTGTATAATATATTTTCAGTATAATAGTGTAAAGATCGTCAGTTTTTTTTTTTTACTTTCCATTCTCCTTCATTCAATTGGGTAGCTGTTCATCTCAGCCTTTGGTGAGTTTTTGCCCTTTTATAGTGTGCTTTTTATACTTTATAAAACCTATCTTTAAATAGTGGGCAGCATCCAGAATGAATTAAACGATTTTCTATAGAAACCTACCGGAAATCACGTTTCGGATAACGAATGTGATTCCGGAATGAATTATCTTCGTTAGCCGAGGTATCACTGCATTGCCCTGTCACCTTCATGCAGGTGTATAATAGACTGTCTTGATACCCCTCTTTCAATGCCTATTTAGACCATTGCACATACTACTCTTTTATACATAGTTTTAAAAATGTGTAGCAGAAAGTAGTGCAACTTCATTGCATTGAAGTTTCATCATCATGAAGGTTAAGCAGTCCTGGAAAAAAAAAAAAAAATTCTTGGACTGCTTGGCCCCTGAAGAAGAAGGCACAACAAACTTTGAAATGGCAAAAACCAGTCACCCAATGGCTCAGAGTCACATAGTAGAAGACTTACATCCTCACCAATACTACTATGAGAACCTCAGGTCACACAAATCTGATTTAGGTTGCCAATAAATAAGGTAGCAGTCTGTGTTCTTGCATATCTTTTCATGAAGTGATAAGCCATCCCTAACAAGGTTCACCAGCTCTATGTACAAACCAATTACCTTCACCTCAGCTGTAAAATACTGGGGTTCAGTAGTGTTATATTCCTTGAGCAGAACTGAAACATGAATTCATAGCTTCCAACAGATCTGGTTACACAACTTGGGCATTTTATACATGTAAACCAGAAATATGGTTATTCAAAATGTTGCACTGCTTACCCTGCCACTGATAACACGTCCTTCCTGTACATTTGCCTTATATATTTATCAGGACCCAAGTCATTTATACTTAATGCTCATTTTAGTCCAGTATGGGTGCATATTAAGGGTCACTACCACTTTTGGTGTATAGTCTGTCCTTGTCTATTATAGTAACTGGTAATGTCCCTCTAGAACCAAACTTACCCGCATCAACATGGTCGTTACTTGGTCACAGCATGCTACACCACTGCAAGTTGACTGAACAATGTTAGTTCCCTTCACCACTCTTCCCCAGGATATGAAGCAGTGCAATTTGCTAAACCAGGGAAGTTTCTGCTGGGAAAATGATAATAGGAGTGTAGCAGTCGGTACATATTCCAATCCTGGATGGCTAAACAAAAAGTGATTTGAAACAAAAAAATGGCTGGATCATTAGTGATAGGAGTGTAGCAGTCGGTACATATTCCAATCCTGGATGGCTAAACAAAAAGTGATTTGAAACAAAAAAATGGCTGGATCATTAGTGAAGACCAGAACACTACTTTACTGATCACACTAATATAATAAGCGAAAAATTAGTGGGAAAAGAGGACTGAAGTTACGGAAAGAGAACAAAGCATAAGGTAGGAAAAGAGGACAGGTGGAGGGAATGAAGGGCTGAAAAGCTGATGGGAAACAGGGAACTGAACACTGGACATATTATATAACATGCATACTTTACCTATAGGAATAATGTAAAGGAAATTTCGGTGTATGTGGTTCTCATCCCTTATTTTTGGCTTTGAAGAAATGTTGTCTATACCGGAAATTATTTGGTACGCTTGCATATTAGATCCATCAGGCAATTTTGTCAAGCTGCATTTAGTAAAGAATATGAGGTAAACACCTCACTGTGTCAGATGAGTGACAGGGGCATTAATGATGGGCTGCTGTACGGCAAAATTTTAATTCATATTCATTGAAAACACTAAACAGAGGTACAGCAAATGGCAAAATTTTTGACTCCAAGAATGAATGAAAAACAAACTTCATGAAGTTGAAATTTTTTGATGAGGAGAGGGTAAACTGCCATGCTTTCTTAATTTACATCCTTACTTTAGAGTTAACATACTTTTTAGGTAAATATTAGCTTCATGATGACCATCTGTCTGTCTGTCCACATGAATCGACTCGGCTCCCACTGGACAAATTGTCATAAAATTTGGTATTTGAGACTTGTATGACTCTGGCATGAAAAGCCAAACTACATTAAAGTCAGACATATATGGCAGGCACTTTACCTGATGAAGTTTGGACATTTCATACTGCTGCAACATTTTGTAACTACACAATAATACAAAAGAACATGTTGGGGTTCCATGGCAACTCTTTCAATACTGTATGTTGTTGGCCATGACATATATACCTCAACAATAAGGTGGCAAAGCACTGCGATTGCAATGTACAAGCTAGAAACAGAGACAGTTTGTCAGCAGGGATCCCTTATGACTTGTACTAAAAACAAATTAAAGCTGATATTCATCTGTGAATAGTCTGAGTTTCTCTTAATATAACACAACTCGTGAGTGATTACAATGCTTGAGCCATTTCATCATCATCGCTGTCGTCATCATGGCATGAAGGTACATTCCCATGACACAGAAATTCTCCTATGTCACTCTCTGGTCTGCTGGACGAACTGTAACTTAGAAGTCACTCACTGTCTTTTAAGTTACAGTTTGTCCAGCTGCTTGGCACAAGTTCTTTCAAGCAATGTGTTCATACCAATTCCTTCTCCCATCTGCAGTCTACATCAACTCTGTGTAACTAGTTTTAAAAAGTATGATTGCTCATCTCATCTCATAAGGTGTGGCCAGCTGCTCTTCTTAACATCTCTTTATTTGTTTCATATATGTGTCCATCGGCTCTAATTGCCCAGTCCTCACAATCACATAACAGAATGGTAGCAATCACTACTCTATAAAATTTTGTGATCCTTTCTAGTTCAATCTGTAAGAGTTTATTGTATAGTTCCACATACGCTGAAATGAAAGTAATATTTTACAAATCTTCAAAAAGTTGTATATCACAATTGTAGGTCTGTTCTGGTTTTTTTAATTTAAAAAAAAAATACACATCCCAAGATATACACATAATGTTCAGCCACATACAGTGATCCATCATCATGTTGTGCTGAAGTGCTGCCCTACATTAAGGTTCTTCCTGGCACATTCCTCCACCAGTCGGTTCAACTCATTTGCACTGTAGCCAAGAAGCTGCTTTAGGTCACATACAAACTTGTACACAAACCTCTTCCCATGCACCTGCAAAAAAATTGGAAAGAATTTATGGTAAGTACATTTCTTGAAATGCTTCCTTCACCTGTACACATGCTTACTTTGGAGGTTACACTTTATCGACAGCAGAGGCTAACACTGTATGAAGAGAAAGAGAGAGAATGATTGTACATGTTAAATATACAAAATTTAGTAAGTTTAACGGTCCATATAATTTATTTTGTTCTCTGCCTACAATTCCGCATGGTTTGTAATTCATGTTATAAAACCCCACCGAGGTAGTTCTCCAGGTTTAGAAACCAGCTTACGTGTTCTGAATACATGACAAACATGCAAAACTGTCAAGCTCTGAATACACTGAAAACTGGCAACATCATTGAATTAAAGTAAAAGACCACTATGATGGCCAAAGTATGGAACAATAAAGATCAGACATGATACAGCAAGAAAGGACTTTAAATGGTATATTGGCTTCAGAAATATGGCATAATGCTTGGAACTCCCGTGCAAGAGGAAATATACTTGTATATACCATAACTCACACTGCATATAGGCTGTGTCCTTTAAATAAGAGAAAATTTCATACTTTTAATTTTTCTTAACTTCTGAACACTCAGTAATTATGTAATTGTCACTCTGCTTCAGTCATGAGTAATTTTCAGTTAGCACAGCAACAGGAAGAAAGTTATGGCACCATTAAATTTTATAAATAATCTGTTTTAATCTCCATACTGGATCAAGCTGCATGCAACATGAGTCCAGTAAGGAAAAATTCTGCAATGCCTTTATGTAGAAGAAGGTAAATATGCAGAGGCAAATTTAAATGGAGCAGCAAGACAAAGGTGCAATATCTGTGAATGACTTATGAGAAACTGAGAACGTCAAAGGTCACTCTCATGAAAAGAAACATGTTTGGGTATCCACACCAACACCCGTAAGTGGACACTTTCTGTATGCCATGGAAGGACACTTGACTACAATATAATATACAAAACAATATATGTTTGACAAAAGAGCTTAATTTACAACTTAATGTAATCATAGTATGACAGTACCTAAGACAGTAGGAACGCAAGGAAAGCAAAGTAAACAAGTTATCTGCATCCAGAGCACATTTCTGCCAATTACTTTTCATTTGATGTGTCTTAACTTCATGTAATATTCTGTTACACTTGTGTTACGGTAGCACACTAAAACAAAATTTCTATAGGTGTTTGTAACAGCACCTTATGCATTTCAGTCATAACATTAACCTGCATACGGTACATGTATCTGATTGTTAGGCACCTGTATTCATTGTGTAAGTATGCAGTAATGTGACATGCTGAAGTCTGCAGACAAGTACATATGTTTTACCTGGAAAAATTTTCTGTATTAAGAAGAAATGAACATGGACAGAATTTTCTACAAGAACTTTGGGGTTCCCGTGTCAGTATCATTCCACCAATGCTCCATTCTCATTCATGCAATTATATATGTTAATTTCCTTTATTTCATCTAATATTAAATTGTCCCTGCAGAAACATAAAATCCACATTTCACTGCATATCTGTAGGCTTTATGGATGAAATTAATTATTATATCAAGACTTACCTTTGCAATCATATCTCCGTCATAATAATAACGGAGTGCCCGGCTCAGTTTTTCATAGTTCATGGTTGGTTTGTTTTTACGTTCACCCCACAACTGTGCAACCATTTCTGGATTGTGCAGTTTGAACTCCCCTTCACTTCCAAGCCAATGGATAACGTCACGATGCTCCTTGTCCGTCAGCAACTCTAGGAGGAACTGCCACAATTGAATCTGACCATTGTTCCCTATCATAAACAATATGCAGTCAATGTAAGTCAAACCAGCTATATGGGAACAACTTCTGCACACTGTGACCAACTTCCAAGAAGGCAAAAACAAAAACACTTTCATTTAATAAAAATACCACCAAAATGTCATTCCAACTTCAAAATGTTCACCTATTTCTAATCACCAAACCTTGGAAACATTGCTAAACAACACAAATCCAGAGTATGTCACCTTGTTGCTAAAAGAAGCAGAAATTTTGTATTCCTGCACCAACAGCAATTTTGTGATAATTCCTGGATTATTTGTAGCTTACTAACAACAGTGTCTTTGCTGTAGCTGTTATGATCCACAATATTGCAGAAACATACATAGCATAGAATATTTTTCCCAATGACTGTTTCAGTGCAATATAACATAATTTTAAATCCAATAAATAAAGCAAGTTTTTTAATAAAAAAAACTTTTTAATGTTCAAACCTGAAGTTTCAAAGCAAAGTAACTATCCAAAGAGCCAGATATAAGCCAAAACAAAGTCATGTATTTTTTGTAAGGAATGCTGCCATAAAATGGAATGAAGTGCCTACCAGTGATGGCACCAGTTGCCTTTATGTGCAAGGTCAGAAACTAATACCCACATAAAAATCAAAAGAACATTATTCTAATATTATGCTAATTATCCACCCAAACACAACATACAAATCTATTACAATAGTCTTGTATTATACACTACAACATGTTTTGGCTGTCCAGATCAGCCATCATCACGCAGATGTTGGATACACAAAAGTAAATACAAAGGACAAGAGACCTCTCTTTACAGTGTTATGAATTATAACTATATTATTCCAAAAATTGGAACAATAAGGTTAAAACTAACTCACAACCAAGTTACAGAGTTCCTTAGGTATAATCTGTTTAACCTTACTTTCTCCCTTTATATTTCTTTCTGTGTATCCGACATCCACCTGTTGATGGCTGATCTGGACAGCTGAATCATGTTGTAGTGTATACATAATAAAAAAATATTGTACTAGATCTATATGTTGTGTTTGGTAAGATAATCAGCACCTTAGTGAGAAATACACAACAGGACCATGTCACCCAAGAACATGACTCCATTTCAACACCTCTGAAAGTGAAGATCCATAGGCCATGAGACAATGATATCTAGCTGGGTGAGTCTGTCCATTTAAACTCTTTAGCCAGCTGATCAATTTTCACAAAACCTGGTGTGAACATAATGCCAAAGGAGGACATCCTAATCCCATACTTTCCTTCCCAAAAAGCCAATAAAGGGCTTTTTGTATCACTACATTGTTTGTATATGTTGCCTCCATGTCAACTTCTAAATCTGATGACCATTTTCACAACACTTGGTACAAATCATATGCCACTGCAGAACATCACCAATTCCATACATTTTAATTTACAAACCAAACATGATGGATGTAAACTTGGGTGGTGGGAGTGACATCAATGTCACCTACTTTTAGACCCTAAAATTATGTATGACTATAAAGCGTGATAAATATGCAACTTCTGTAGTGGCTATGCAAACACTTTCTCTAGTTTTCAGTGTGATGGCAATAACTGATGCACCACTACAGTTACACATGTGAAATGCTTAGTGATTGAGAACAAACATACCTACTTTTTATGAAACACTATTCATAAGTATAAATGGTGAATGCATGTTACATTTCTAATAAAGTCAAGTGGGTTCCTGCAAGGATGACATCTCTCTGAAATATCTTATGTTACATGTGGTACAGGAATTCACTACATATAACACCTGATCTGTCCAAGAACCTACCTGATTATTTCCCACACAGTGGCTGTGACCAAAGTCTTTACATACAAGAAACATGCTGGACAAGTGGAGTAGTATACAACTAATTCTATTGATCACAATTCTGAAATGAGGCTGAAAGGTATCAGATTTCCTTACAAATGTTAGTTGTACTGGGAACAGTGTACAAAACACAGAGGTTCAACCTGATCATATTTGATACTGTATATTTGTGGTATAAATGAGATGCATACCAACAATGTTACTCTAAGGATTAAATATATGGAAATTTTAAAATATGAGAAGTTCACACATGCACAATTCTGATACTTTCCTTTCTGCAACCCCTCCCCTCAAACAACAAAGACACAGAACACAAGTGTGCCAGAATCTTTAAGAAAAGTTATACATGCCTAGTCTTCAAAATATATCCATGTTCTGATAAATGCCATATTTACCTGAATGCAAAACGACTCTAATCTAAAATGACCCCTAAAAAACATGTCTGCCAAGGGAAAATATATTTATCCCAATCTAAGATGACCCCCTAAATATAAATTGTATGCTAAGAAAAAATATTGTACTATTAATTTCATACACTTACGAAACAATGCATGTAAGACTCTAGACACATTTACCAATCAGTGTCACCGTCTCCATCTTCACAGGCAGTGCCTTCATTGTCCTCACACTTGCAACTAACATTTCCATTCCACAACATATCATCAGTCTCAATGGTGGTGAGACACACTGCCATGCTGTTATGATCCGCACCGACTATATACTACCTTTATATTTCTTGGTTTACAAACTTACTTGAAGGCATGCAGATTCACAGTTTTCTCCACAGATGATGATAGTGGTGTTAAGAATTTAAATACGTGATCTGGATTTTTGTGTTGTGTCTGTGGTCTGATCAGTCTGATTTCATGGCTATCTTTATGGTTTTTAATTTGTGGATTCATCCAGGTTTTATTTTTGAGTCTTGAGGGCTCATTTTTAATTTTTCAAGAGCCATTTTCCTGATACTACCCTCAGACTCAATCTGATCTCAGGTACATACCTTCACAAGGTACTGTTTCTGTGGTGCCCAGTGATTGAGAATAACTCAATCTAAGGGGTCCACCAGGTTAGGTGCTTCTTTGCCTGAAAACGGAAATACAGTCGGCTTCTGAAACGTTGTGCGTCTTTAAGAAATGTGATGATGATTAAGCCCCCAAAAAAGCAGACTGTGTTAGTTAACTTCCCTCATACTCTGTTCTTCCTTTTGGATGTCTTGACCCTTGCTGCTGGGACTGATAGGTTGTCCCAAACCATCGGTGCAGAATTACCAATCTATGGTACGTAATATCTCAGAGAAGCACACACCTCATATGATTTGGCAATGCGGGCTTTGGCTTGGTACTGCATGGTCTGGTTCAGTGCAATCCAGTTTGGTGCAGTCCAATTGGGCACTTCATATGCAAAGTTAAGACAATCTCACATATTTAAGTGCCAAATTTAAGATAAAGTCATGTCTTGCATTCGAGTAAATAAGGTATCAGTATGCAGTCAATAAGGTGCACTGAAAAATAAGGAAAACTGTCTTTGTCTTCATTTATGCTGGTACACTACGCTGTTAAATTTGGTTAAGAAAGCAAACCAGTGGGTGCAGACCTGACTACAGTTTCAGGATTAATAACTCGAATGATGCCAACACTTTCCAGACACACCTACTTTAATATGATAATTCTTATTTAAGTTAAGTTTGTGACTTCATAATAATCTGTAAACTGAATGCAACAGTTTCATGTTAATTACTCAAAGGAACAAAAGTACCCCCAAGATTTTATCCAAGCACACAACATATTTTCAAATAGCACCATCAGACACCTTTACCTATCAGCAAAACTTCCTCATTCCACGTATTACGTCTACAGCTACACTTCTGCTACAGGCATATATTAACGATAGGTGCACGTGCACATTCAAACATTTCTCACCAGTTCTGTTCCCGCAACCCATACCACTTGATTCAACTACACTCAGAGGTAGACCAATAATCCGAGGAAGTTTGCCCAGCTTGGTTTGTCGCTGCTGTCGGCCACGAATCTGCTGCTGTCCCTCAGCATGTGTCACATACTGTGGAGTGTCTGCTGGTTTCTGCACCACAGCTGCCAGATAAATCAAAACCAATGCTGACATACCTTAGCTAAAGTTGATAAGACACAGAGAATGACAACGTGTCAAAAACATCTGAACTACAGGGGTATCTTTATCTTTACTAAATCTTCTAAAAATAAATTGTGTCACAAATGTGAGCACTTCATACAAGAGTACAATGAAAATTTACTGCAATATTAACCCTGCCTTATCTTCCCCACAGTTCTCAAAAGTAGCTCACCTACAAACTTGCACTTGCGCAGAAGTTCTAAGTGGGTCCAAAAGAGATCTCCAGGGTCATATGGAACCTTGGAATGGAAGTCAGACAATGATAACTGACACAGTTGTTTGCCTGTGATATTCCAATCATTCAGGCGCAGGCCCACAAGATTGAACTGGCGCACAGCCCACTGCAGCCAGAGACGCACATGAGCAACTGACCACTCATTAGGATCTACATAAAACAAAGAGCGCACAGAGGTCAGTTCAAATGATGACATAAATTTCAGATGTACCAGTTCAACTGCTGACCAGGGCACAACCTATACTGATCACAGTTACCATGATTTTTATTGTGTCCTCCACATAACTTAAATGACATAACAGTACCTTTAAATATCATACAACCAGTTCCACCCAAACCTTTCCATTTTACTTTGCAAGATCATCATGTAATCTGCTGCAAAGATGAAAATGGTATTTCCTTGCACACAGTTTTTAACCTTTTGGTGCCAAAGGATGACCAGTCAACATTGCAGTGTGAGTGTCTGCCAAGAACAAGTAAAATAATAAGCAGTCATTTAAATCCCAGGCCTTGTGCAGAGTATCCTGGGTATTTACTTCCAGCTCCAGAGAGTTAAATAACCTAATGGGATGCAAGATTACATCAACAAGGTAAAACAAAAGACACTTAAGAATTGCAAGTCTGGGTAATTGGGAGAAGAAGTTTCTACAGGCAATTGGAAACAAACTTTTTAAGGCAGAAACTCACATTACTTAGAACCTCAGATATTCAATACACATATGCAGTCTCATGAATTGAGAGAGAGAGAGAGGTGGAAGGACATGGTTATGACCGACTAATGCATATCCTGGCATTTACCTGCTGAGAATGGGGAACACATTGAAAAAAAATTAGTCATGCTAGCCACTGTCCTGGCAAAGATTTGAAATATGCATGTTTCAAAATACAACACTACTGTTATTGCTAAACCAGCCTGCTAGGTGGTAGTTACCCCAAAAATTATAGGCAATACACAGAAGAAATAACATGAGAAGGTTAAGTTGTAGCAACTTTTCATCTAAATGTGGCACAGCTGCTTACATCAGTATTAATAAAAATCCAACGACATGCAACAGTATGTAGTCTGATTTATATTACTGCAAAATCACTCTACATGTTTCGGGTGTCCACCGCACCCATCATCAGGAGTACTAAAAACTGTAACTGCAGCCTCCATTACAGGTCATAATATTGGTACAGCTACTTCCCTCCAATGTGGCCAGGTCCCAACCTGGCCACATTGGAGGGAAGTAGCTGTACCAATATTATGACCTGCACCGGAGTCTGCGGTTACAGTTCTTAGTACTCCTGATGATGGTGGCGGTGGACACACGAAACATGATGAGTGATTTTGCAGTAAAATAAACCAGACTGCATACTGTTGCATCTGGATGGATTTTTATTAATACAGACTTATGATGCACAGAACCATAAACTTAAAAAAAAAAAAATGCTTACATCAATTCAAATTGTTCCACCAAAAATTGAGGTGCTCATGCTTTATCTGTAGGAACCCTGTTTCTCCTTTTCAGTTCATCACAGCCACTCTTGTGGCTGCCATGAAGTTCTTCCTCAAAATCTGCACCACACTACAATGGACCCGTCACATGTATTTGCTGCCTATGCATTAATACTTAAAAAAATAAACTGTGTATAATCCAGCATTGGCAACTTGCTTTACAGACACACTATTTAATGTACCTTTATCTGACCTTTACTGCCCTTATTGCACTCAGTGGTGGCTGTAATGACACTCAACCAACACAAAACTAAAGCCAAACTAAATCCATCACTGACAAAGGCAAAAACAATGGACTTTAATTTTACACTGTCATCCAGTTGCACATGCATAACACTGATCAATAATTCTAAATACAGAAAGTCCAGTTTGTCAATAACATCTCACAGGACAGCACAGCAATAAAACCCTGACCATAAGTAATCTGAAACACAATGCAAATGAAAAAGTTTGATATTTACATAGAGTTTAATAATAATAATAATAATAATAATAATAATAACCTAAATTAGATTAATGTGACAACTACGGTGTTGGCACCCACTGCCACAGCTTGCCAAAAAACGTCAAGTATTCATAAACATACAACACCCCATTATATATTCATTTTTAGCAATTAATACATGATACATTCAGCATGTTCAAAAACAATCAACTTAAATTCTTTACTTTCTTCAGTGAAGCATGCATCAATTTCGAAAATTCGGATTCTTCTCAACCCTTTGAAGATGAAGCAAAAACTCTAAATAAGACCCAATTTGTACCATGCAGTAAACACTTCTCATCTTGGTTATAAAAATCAGTCAGTTTATGTCATACAGGGTGAAAGCTGATGTCTGTTTTCAGATACATAGCAAACATACAAATACCATGTGGGCACAATGTACAATTTTTGAATGTTAAACCTAATGGTGCATCAAGTAACCAGTAGGTTTTAAAAGGTTAAAATATGAACTGAAACACAATATACCTGTGGGGATCTTCAACCGTTCCTGATCTTTCTTGAAGTGACTGTCCACAATCCACCGGACCACATTGTGTTTTGACTCAGGAGCCTGGTAAGTTTGTTTCTGAACAGTAGTGTCATCTGAAAATGGAAAACTATTGTTATAATTAATATCAAACATATATCTCCAAAATATCTACTTGGTGTCAGAAACCAATGATGCAACATTTAGACATAAATTGCATGATTTCAGGCCTCTGCTGCGAAGAAGATAAGAACTGCACTCTTCTGGGCTATTACGCAGTGTGAAATGGTAACTGCTTACCGACATTTTGGGACAACCTATGAGTCCCATCTTCAAGGGTCAAGAACCCAAGAAGAATTCTTCGTTTAATAAGTACACAAACTGCATGAGTTAATACAATGTATAACAGCAAGCATTTCCTAGTTTCATTTTAAACCTCACATTCATTTGCAATTTCAGTTCCCATGTACTCATATTTTCACAAACTTTCAAATGATTAAATAACTTACACAATAATACTATATTTCCTTTAATTTTGTTTATGAATTTCCTGTTTTTAAGGTACATTAGCACCTAATACACTAACATCCATACCATTTATGCAGTTCACTTCCACATCTGCATAAGAACAATGAACAATAAACTCAATTTACTTGTACATACATGGTATATTGAAAAATAAATAAAAAATAAAATGCTCACTAATGCAGCCCTATTTTACAACCACAAACTTAAGCACTGTTAACTATGTACAGGTGAGAGATCTGGCTTATGCCACACATAGAAATGTGCTGCTTTAGTACTATGGAAAGCAGACAGAAGGCAAAAAGAACTGTCTTCTAATTGCATCAGAAATCTCATTTATGCTTATTGTTGTTGTTTCAAGATGACACATTAAAACATTTTCAAACAACAGACTGCAGGTTACAAATGAAAGTGTGTTAATTAACTGACAAGTGTACTTGACATTTCACAAATTCACCTTCAGGACAGAAAACATAATATGTTTTCTCCGCCCCCCCCCCCCCCCCCCCCCCCCCCCCCCCCCCCCCCCCCCCTCCCTCCCCCCCTCC
>Ga0123355_10009513_pt1 | contig 14795 bp, 5 predicted proteins | sample TergutEmb28metaG_3_FD_89872 | JGI IMG/M metagenome (GOLD analysis project Ga0123355, IMG submission 89872) | Embiratermes neotenicus P1 segment gut microbial communities from Petit-Saut dam, French Guiana - Emb289 P1 | ecosystem: Host-associated > Arthropoda: Insects > Digestive system > Gut ...
ACAGGAGGCTGGGTGGGCCCCAGGGCCGGTCTGGACGGGCGGAAAATCTCGTCCCCACTGGGATTCGATCCCGGACCGTCCAGCCCGTAGTCAGTCGCTATACCGACTGAGCTACCCGGCCCACTGTTAATATATTACAAATAATTGAATTTTAAGCTTCTGATAATGACTACTTTGCAGCCGAAATATGTAGCTGCCATTTATAGTTGCTACAGTAATGTTGCGCATTGGCGGTCTATATTTCTGCTTTTATAATATATTCTAGAAGCACAACGGGATACCACACCTTACAGCTGCAGGGTACACATGTATAAAGAACTTCGCTACAGGTTTCATAATCAGTAGTGGGAACAGCTTTCTGTAAATAGTAGGAAATACCGCGCAAATGACCAATACAAAGACATTTAAAAACAAACACTTAGAATTCTGCAATTCGTTGCTACTTGTTTGGCTGTTGGGAACTGCGACCATGATGTCTGAGGGCAGTGGCAATAGGAAAGCAAACTTGTCTCCGTGCATGCCGTGAAGGAGTATAGCGGGAGTGATGGTATAGCTCCACTTATTCTCAACTCATCTTCACGCCCCAGTCGCTTAACCACAGGGGAGATCGCCCGCTTAGACATTGAAATGGATGCCGGGTGGGCCTCAGAGCAGCGTGGACTTTTTGTCATACAGAAAAACCTCGTGTTCGTGACTGGAATCGAACCACGAGTTCCCAGTTACCCAGCCTGCAACCCAGTTACTGAACTGACTCTGAAGACTGCGGAAATACGAATGAATGCGCTCCGAAACTAATTATATGGTGTCTATCCTCGTCCACCCAATTTCCAGCCCCTGTTCCTACTTCCAATCCGTTCTACGACGATCCGGACGAATATACTGTTCAAGTAACTTCTCATTACGTTCCGTAAATAATTTCGAAACGAAACATCCGAATAAGTGACGATAAATGACGAAATGCTGGTGAAATATGACAACTGAAATAAGCAAAAAATATTCTGTAATTGTGCACAAATATCAGTAATCGTCAAAAGAGTTTGCGAGATTTATGGCAAAATCGAGTTCAAAATATATACTGTATACTGTATACTGTTGCTGTTCAGCTTTACCCCTTGTTCTGTATGAGTTCGAAAAATGTACTCTCATTTACGAGAAGAACAAAGTTGAGAACGTTTCGATACAGAGTGCTCAGGAGAATATCTGGACTTAAATGAATGGATGCAAGATTAGGAAACAGCAGATTGTGTAACAACAAACTTTATTATGTGTACTAAGTTAAATATTTCAGTGATCAAACGAATATTATATTATTTTCTTATAATAAAATCAACTAGACGCACTAATTTCTCAAATTTATTTTTGGAATAAAACTCTACATGCTTCAGACAGTTCTTCTGTCAATCATCAGGAGTTTTTCACTGTACATACAGCAATGGTGTATGTCATACAGGTTTGCTGACAGCTTGCGAGCAGGATCAGGACGTTCAATCCTGATCCTGCTCGCAAGCTGTCAGCAAACCTGTATGACATACACCATTGCTGTATGTACAGTGAAAAACTCCTGAGGATGGACAGAAGAACTGTCTGAAGCATGTAGAGTTTTATTCCAAAAATAAATTTGAGAAATTAGTGCATCTAGTTGATTTTGTTATAAGAAAATTTTGTCACAATGCACGGTCACCTGATTGTCGAATGTCATGCTGTTGTCTCCATTGTGGTGTTGAGACAGGAACACACAACTCTATTTAAATTTTCTCTGCATTTACTTCTAAACCAGCATTTTAAGGGCACATAATAAACATATGTCTTTGTTAGAGCATTTGTGTTTTCACCAAAGAAATTCACATTAACAGCACGATTCAAATTTATTTTTCATTAGTTCAGTTTATGGTGCTGTCAGTATCAGGCTATATAGCCCTGAATGGAATGGTGAGTGGTGAGTGGTGATTTGGGAATCATGGTAATGGCCAAATGGAGCTACCACGCTTGCATTTGCCTGCAAGGACTGATTTTGTACTGCAGGTGGCAAAATAGCTTTCCTGGTATTAATGTTGAATGATCATTGATGGCAGCCTGCTTGATTAAAGGTTCGTTACAAGAACCCATTGATAAAAATATACGTTGTTAACGACTGCAGTAAAAGATCGTTACAACCACGTAGTTCTAACACATCACAAATGTGTGATTACAAAGTGTTTCCCATTTTCAATCTTCATGCTGTTATGTAAAAAAAATAGTTAGATATTTAAGTTAATTTTGCATCGTGTATCTCCAAAATTCTGCACCGCCTTCAAATTTCTTGTCATTATCAGAAATATGCTGTTGCTACATGAAAAAACATATTTTCTTCATGACATAATTATTCACCGTTATGCTCACAAACAATATGTTTGAACTTCTAATTCATATCTGCTTTTCTCCACAAAAGTAATTTTTTTTGTCACTTATTTAACTCTTACTTTGCCAGTCAACAATCATGCATGTTGTGTACAAACCCTTGTTAACTGATGTATTCACAAAATATGGTCAAATTTAATATTACTTTCCCATTACCTTGCTGGTCTTGCAACTGACACATATTTCTAAGATTTCACTATCAATATTTTGCATGCATTGCATGTAATGTCTCTGCTCATTGCTGGTTTATAACTTACTATTTGCAAGTCAACTAATAAATCAGGCCTAATACTTCAACTAATTTATGCTACAACTTGAGTTGATCTTAAAATTAACCTAAATCTTTCTCAGCAGAGATATGTATTGCACTATGGATATAACAACAATACCAAAAATTCTTTGTTCTAAAAGTGGGAAATTGGCTGCAAATTATGAGTTTGCATTACGACAGGAGACATACTGAGATACAAACAACACCTCTAATAACATCATATCTTGTCTGTCTAATGTCACATGTATATATACACAGTATACACACACACACATATATGTACATACATGTCATACAAACATATGTTCAGCTTCATCATCTTGATTTAATTAATGTAAAAAATACCACGAACAGAAAGCTAATGGCTAATTTTTTTAATGGTCCACTTAATTTACCTCTCATGTGTCCAAATATTTTTCTTTTCCCAGTGACTGTAAGTACCTTTGATTACACCATTATATACTCTCATAATAATCCGATTTGTGGCATACACCTACACCCTGTATCTCATGTACCATATGTAACATGTCTGTTACAGTTATGTGTGGTGACTCTTGCTGCCATAGCACACAGCCAGCAGTTCGACTCTTCTCCAAGCCACTCACTGACTCAGCACCACGTTACTTTCCCCTGTGATACCAGAACAGACGAAAAACGGAAACAAAAATTCCAACTTGTTTCTGCGCCAATACAACAAAATCAGTTTTCCTCCCAAGAAGTGAGTCAGAATGGATCTACTCAAGCATTTCAACACAGGAGACAGAGCGGTGCAACTGTTCAAGAAAGATTCCAGCAGCCACCACAATTACAGTCCAATGAGGGAGCAGTTTTTCATACTACTGATAGAAATATAATCGCACCATTCCAGCAAGTTTTTTCACAGGAACAGGCATTTCAACCATCAACACAAACATTTCAAACAATATCTTTTCCTACATCCCAACAAGGTTTCCGGCCTTCATCTTCCTTCTCTGCTCAACAGCAAATACCAGCCCCTGTTCAGCAGAATAAGAGGCCTGCAATTCAGGCACAAGATCAGTCATTTCAAACAACAAATCAGAGATCTGTTCAAGTAAAAGCTACTTCAGTGCAAAAAACTGTTCACCAGGCAGAGCAGCTTCAAAATGCCGTTCAGCAGACAAATATACCACTGCATCAGCAACAACCAACACAAGGAGCTACAAGAACACCACCTAGTTTTGTACAAACCTTCAATTCCCAACAATTTTCCACTCAAACTCAACCACTTACACAGCAGCAAGGTAACGGAAAGGCAACTTCTTTCCAAATGCAGAATTCTCAACAGGAAACATTTCATGAAATTAAATCAACTCAGTTGCAGCAGCAACAAAGGTCCCAGAAGAAAACTGTGCACAATCAACAGACAGAAGATGTTACTACTCTAAGTCCAGAGGAAGAACTGTTTCAAGAACAGGCTAGAAATGCAAAATATTCATTTCATTCTACAATTAATGATAACATCATGGACAACAATCAGGTTCGTCAAGAAAAGCGCAATGGGCTTGCGCTAACTGGTCTCTATTCATACAGTGATGGATTCTACAAACGCACAGTTCACTACAAAGCAGATGAGCATGGATATCGAGTAACAAAGTAAGTAAAATTTTGCTTCTACCTGCTAATATCAATTGAGTATTTCAATCCTCTGTTGCACTTTATGCTGCACTGTACAGTCTGGCAAACTTCTGTGTTTCAGTCACCAATTAACACAATAAATATATTTTGAACGCCATATGTAATTTTCTTTCTTAAGGCTGTGGTTTTCTAGGTTATGCCACTGTGTAGTCTTGCAGATGAGAACTTTCTTGTGAAACTACATAACATCACAACTTTGAAGATCAAAATTTTATCACCACTATAAAAATCTCAAATCTAAATTATTGTTATTTCCTTTTTGAGTTTCTCTGCCACAGTCATCATTTATTGTATCTATATGATACTAATCATGGAATAAAGAAAAAAAATCATGTGCTGTGAATGTTGCTGAGATATATAGAGATCTGCAATCATGTATAGCCAGAAAGGGAACCTCGGTATTCTATGACGTGTAGTTTAACCCAGCAACATAGACATATTAATATGGACACTGATATAAACAATGATAACATAAAAATTAATTACATTTCTGCTACTTTTATGCCAGTTATGATGATGTCCTTCCCCAGACCAAGCCATGTCAGACACAGCTGACACAGGCAGACATAATATTAAAGTTAGGAATGCATTAGCATATAATTTTCATGACAACTTTTTTTCGTGAATTCCGTCAGAAAATGAATTCAGAGAACATTATAAATAGCAACAATCATTCACTTAAAAAGGTCTCATACAAGAACTTGGACTGAGGGTTTTAAGGAACAGGGCCCTCAAGAAGCTATTGGGACCTAAGACAGATCAAGTAGTAAGAGACTGCAAAAAAATTCCACAGTGAGGTGCTTTATGACTTGCACTCCTCAACAACTATTACTCTGGTGACGAAGCCCAGAACAATAACATTGGTCAGGCATGTAGCAAGTATGGGGTAGAAGAGATGCATGCAGGATTTTAGCAAGGAAACCCAAAGAAAGAGAATATTTGGGAGACTAGGCACAGATGGAGCATAATATTAAAATGGATCATAATGAAATAGGGTGGGAAAGCATGGGTTTGATTCATTGGGCTCAAGATAGGGCAAGTAACAGAGTCTTGTGAACATGCTAATGTGTTCCATAGAATGCAGGGAGCTCCTCAACTAGCTGAGCAGTGTTAGCTAATCAAGAAGGATCTGCAACATGAAATTAGTTACCTAATTAAAAATATTTCCAATTTCTTTATTGTCAGCACTGTTAGGCAGATTAGTTTGGACTGAAACTCAGTCTGAATATATGCTATGTAATTAATTGTTATGTTTGCAGTTTAAAACTAATGGCCGTATTTATGATCATTAGGACCTAAATGCTGTCTGTATATGATTTCAGGGAAGAAATTGAACCTATTGGGAGTGGCCCACAGGTGAACCCAGATGGTGATGCTGTTGTTAGCACAAACATAGCAGGTGTGAACAATATGTATTCCATCACTGCAGCAGACATTCGACAGTTACAGGAACCTGAAGAAGACACAGAAATATAAGGCACTTATAAAGCCTGATTTTTTCATCACACATCTACGAAGTTTAATTTTATAGATGTATTATAAATTTCATAAAAATCTACTACATTCTCTAAAACAAAAACCAGTTAAAATAAAGTCTTTGAACTCAATTATTTGGGTCCAAACAAGGCATTATTTGAGAATTTGAGAATTTGAATATACACCAGTATTTAGAGTCTGTTGTAAACTCGTTATTACAATGAAGTTGAACTGATCTTTCTCTTATATTCAGAGATTCTTGTTACCTTTCACATTGGCAATCAGATTTTTTCAATACAAATACAGATACTGAGGACATGGTAATGCTTATAAGATCACTGCAATACTGTACTTCATCAGTGTTTCCTGACTGGAGTTAATCACAAGGAAACAGACACCTTAATTCATTCAGGGAAATGAGTGTGCACATATATAAATTATATTCTGCTCAAACATTGTAAAATAAATTGCAATTTCAATATTGTATATTATAATGTATATCTTACTACCATTGTTTATAACCATTATTTTTAAACAACAGAATACTTTCAAGTTGCCAACTCTTTTTCAAACTTTGTCCCCCACTTCAAGCACTATTTTCCTGGCACAAATTTGTGGCATTTATGCTTGCTCATTGTGGAACTTTTATACCCAAACCCAAAATGAGGGTTTGTCTTAGTGACAAAAGATGCACCAGTACTTCAAATCATCACTGGTGTTTTATAAGTAAATAATGGTCTCGGTGATTCTCTTGCCATTTGTCTACAGAGACTGAAGAAAGATTCCATTAAAGGGGATCAAATTAATAACATGATGTTAAAAACTGGCCTGTAATGCAGAAGATCCACTGCTTATCATTGTAAACCATGGAAGGGTCCTTGGGTTCTCTATATTCACAAAGTTCTATAAGATTTGAGAAGTGTGGCACAGAGCAGAAGAGAAGTACATTGCAGCCAGCTGGTCCTCAGTCATTTATCACAGCAGTTCCAAAACCTAAGTGACTACCACATCCCCATTTTTAAAATTACAATTAAGGATTAAGAGTATTTATATCACACAGCAGCTAAATAAAACACAATACATGTGCATTTTCCCTGCAGTAGAACAAAAAATGACCACTTACTCAATTCACTTTTCAGAGTAAAAACAATAGACAGTATTTCTGATAGGCAACAAATGTGAGGTGCATGACTTTAACAATTTCTTTCTGGTGCTTAGTTAAAAGTCACATTTGTTTGTGTGCTCTTTGATGGGGAATGGTAACAAAAACATTCACCAAAGAATTAAAATTAAATGTCCTTCCTTATTATGACACAATTACGCATATGTGTCAAAAATGACATAAACAGATACATATTCAGAGTTTGTGTCCAAATGTAGTTTGTTCATAAATATTAATCTGCTGATTTCACATCAGAATAACATATCGTGATCAGTTTATTCAGTTTATGCTGTGGTAACACAAACAAACTGAACTTGGTAATATTACTCTAGTAACTGTATTTTAGAAATAAGAAACCACACATACCTGAAATCTGTATTTGTAATATTACAAGCAGGTACGCTGCTATTGGCTCATCTCTCTATGCACAGTCACCGTGCACTGGAAAGTGTTGTCTTCATTTTTTTCAAGATGGGGTATGGAATTCCTACCTTTAACATGTATCTGGTCCGATTTATGACTTGTATGGTTGCAACGATGAGGTGCTTCACTGCCACACATATTTAAAGCAGTTGTTTTGGAAGGAACTCCCAAGTGATCTGCTATCTGAGACCCAAGACAAAAAGCTCTCATTATTTTTCACTGTAGTGTTCCTCCCAACTCAAAATGCTGCACAGTGGCTAAGAATGTAAATGTCATATGGAACATACTTGAGCAGAAGTATTCATAATATTTCAAATAACCTTGGCTCACAAACCAAAATGCAAAATAAGAAACATTTTTATTAGTATGCTGCTGGCAAATGAAGCTGTTATTTTCACACAGTGAAGACCTATTTCCATATGGTCATCAGTATTTAGAAGGGAGCATAATCAATTTTAGTCATTCAACAGAAATCCACTTTCATTTCTGCTCAAGTAAATCATTGTGACCCTCACTTTATTCCAGATGAAAGATAATTTCTTTTGACTGGTGACTTCTTCTTTTAAACCTTACATCATCATGTAAAGGGATATAAAAATACAGTTACAGGTTACATTCATATTACAGTCCTTTCCTTCCAGAACTGTAGGGAAAAATTCAGACCATACTGAAATGACACTAAATCATTATTTTAACGTAACATGTTCAGTCACATAAACCACTAGGGATACAAAATGAGCTGAATATCAGTACCAGCTCTCCACAATCTCACATAAGGATGGATATAGAAATAGATTTTGTAAAACATTGTGTCCTTTCTTGGAACACTAGACACTGAACAACAATTCAAACAAAGTACAAATTAAATATTATTATTTTCTTCTGAAATCATATTAAAATTTCACCAATACCTGATGATCTGTACTAGATGGTGGGCCATTAAGCCAGGTTTTTTTAACACGTCGGCTGCGACGGGAGCCATATTTCAGTAAACATGCAGCAGGGGAATTGGCAGGAACAACCTGCACAGATAATATTTACTCAGTGACATGTAGCCTGACTGACATTATGCAAATATCATCTGATTGGAAACATATGAAATGATGGTGGACTGTGACACTCATGACAATAAACCCTTTTATAATAATAACAAGCATGAATCCCTTTTACTTCATTAGTACCAATGCCAGAAAACCTTACCCTTAAGAAATTATGAATAGCGTTGCAAGGTCAGAAAATGTGTCTTGTGAAGAGACGTATCATCATCTTAGAATTGTATTGTGCACTAACATTTTATATGGATTTTCTGCATATTTTTGAACCTGTTCATTTGGTTAGCAGGGAAAGCTATCATCCTTAAGGTATATTTAATTCAATGGTGCATCATAAAACATGGAAAAGTTTACTGGGTACTCTGCGCAGAGAGCAGTATAGCAGTGCTGCTGCAACTGATTGTTAAGTAGTAAAATATGGAGATTTGCAACTTGTCAAACTCCATAAGTAGGGACCTACTATTTTATAATTCAGTAATAAATTTACTGTATCTGTTTCGATGTCCTTTGGAACAAATTTATCTTGTAGTACATTCCAAGAAAATTAAAATAAATCAAAAAGTCCCTTTAGTTATATTGTATTTAGTAAACAGGTGACCAAACTATGGTGTTTAAATCACATACAGAAATCTAATCACTCTCACAGCTATGTTTTCCATGACTGAACTATAAAAGCATTATGTTTATTATTCAGTGCAGTCCACATTACCCATTAATAAAGGTTTCTCCACCCATGATACAGGAGTATGTATTATGTGTCTTTCTGAAGCCAAGAGGCAGAATAGTAAGATATGACATTCAGAATCATACTTTCTCATACAACAGTTGCTCCATTATTGTCCAAAGTGTTGCAGCTATTAATTCTGACTTGCCTGCATCACAGTGTGAACAAGGCGGGGTGTTTCAGGTGGTTCAACTCTATTCCCAATAATCACTGCTGCCATTTCTTGTTCTTTTCTACTGTTCCGTTCCCTATCTGCATTTTGTTTCATCAACTGTCTGAAAAGAATAACATTTTGCAGCAACCTGTAATTAGTGACTAGAATACAGTTTATTCATGAGCATGCGGATGTGAATTTTAAAATTTTAGTGAACCTTTTTCTACATAATATACGAAAAAACTTTGTACAGTCCTCTGCTGTAGCAAAAATTGCACAATAACAAAGACTTCAATATATCACACATTTTTAACTAGATGTATAGCATGAACACAATGTAATTTAACACAAATATGTGATACAAGATTTCCATATCTGCTAATAAACATACTGAGACAAACATGTTACACAAATAAAAAATATAACAAGGTATTTATATCAGAATTTGCTTAATATTTCAAACAATACTTGTGAGCTTTCAGCTGAAAAGAGTTCTTCTATGGAGTGGAAGGAGTGAGCTAGGAGGTAATCTTCAATAAATTTCACATTATGTTTTAAAATTTTAATGTGTGTTCTGTTATGGAATTTGACTATCAACACAATTAAAATAATATGGATAATAATATCTTGTATTATGATGCATAATTTTTTATAACATCAACACAAACTGACTTCTTGTCCGTCATTGAATCTACTATAAGTTTATCAATGTTTCAGAAGAGCCTGGTGTCTCCTTCATCAGGTCAGCATCATGATACAAGTATCCTGATAATTCCCCTGATTATTCATACAGCAGAAGCTTCTGAAACGTTAAAAATATTTCCTCCAGACTACACAGCATCAGACACATCCTAAATAACAGTAATCATCATAATCACCACTAGGTAAACCTTAAGCCTCACATTTCTGCAAATAATTTACCTATTCCTGATATTCTAATGCACAATCATCAGAAATATCTATTTAAACACAAAATGAAACCAGCAAGTTGACAGGTAACACAGCCCATCAGCCAAAGCTGTAATATTAACTCAGGCATGTAAGCCCCTGTTGCATGCAAATGTAAACAAATTGCAGTTATGGCTGTAAACATATGTAAACTGCATGAGAATAGTGTAAGGTAACAATAATAAATGAAGAGAAAGACAAGTTATTTACTTTGCTTTCTTATTGAGTATTTCCTGTGCATCCGGATAATATGCAATGGCTTCATTGAGATCTGCTTTGCTGAGTACAAACAAATTTGAAAATCCTCGAGACCTGAAATATAAAAATTAATAACAATTCTAGTGCTTATTGCTATGCATAAAGCAATGAAAAGAACATTCTAGTCAAAAGTGTAGTACAATATGATTAAAGAAACATATATTTCTCATTTCAAATGTATTTGTTCATTCTCAAGTACATTTCAATGGATGTGACCACCAACACTAGGACAATATATGTTAAAAGTACAATGTATTTATATATTTACATGACTGATAAATGCAACACATGAAGGAAATATCTCAATAAAAAACTCTGTTGTCAATGTTACAATTATACCATTAATCCTCAAATTTACCATGGCAAAGTCACCTCTGTGAAATGTCAACATTTTACCATGAAGTAGGAAACTTCAAGCATATGTTATCATATGATTTCCATCCTGATATAATAAACATGATAATATAATACATACTGTGGTGTAAATATGAAAGTAACATCACACATGTATATAGTGAATTAGTAAATCAGTGGCACTTCACCTAACTGTTGCAGTTCTTCGGTTACAACCAGCAATAGCCAAAAGGCTTATCTCCCCAAACACAGAGCCTTCTGTGAGTGTTGCAAGAACTTCAGACTCATTCTCTCCTCCCATCACTTGGACCTGTCCTGTTTTCACAATGTACATCTGCTTTCCCACTTCACCCTGGTAGTACAAAAAACATTTTATTCCAAACCATGTAGGATCTCTTATCCATATAAATATACATGTATAGCAGTACTATTAGAAGCATTAATAAATGTGCAGCACATGATGACACAGCACAAATCAGATTTTGAGTAGAATAATAATTATTTGTGATTTGTGCATGTACAAGAGGAATTGTAGTTATTTCCAAGAAATGCACAGTTCATTGGTTGCTGAATTTTGTGCCAGAAGTCCCACAGTCACCATTTACAGAAAAGTGTTAGATTTTAGTTTAATGATACAAGAGTAATCGAAGAATAAGAGACCAACTAGATGTCACATTTTATTAAGTTTTATTTCACTTCTTCGCGCTCAACATGTTTTGGACACTAATACATCCATCATCAGGAGCCTGCGACTTTTCTATTGTATCACCACGTTGGCAGGCTCCTGATGATGGATGTATTAGTGTCCAAAACATGTTGAGCGTGAAGAAGTGAAATAAAACTTAATAAATTGTGACATTAAGTTGGTGTCATATTCTTCAATTATCACAATGATGCATGGTCCAATATACAAAAAAGACAAGAGTACTTTGTAACTCAATTCATGGTAACAAAAATTCTCATGAGTTTAAAAAACTCTTAATAACCTTAACATTTAGACTAGTTTTTGTAGCTCCTCCAATATAAAGTATAATTGTTGCTAAACTGTTAATGAAACATGGAAATGTTGCACTTGTAAGAAGCAAATTGTTGTTTTACCTGTATGGCAGACTGTTATATAAGTACTAGAGTAACTCAAACTGCCTTTAACATCAGGTCTGACTATGGCAGCAACAGCAACCTATTCCAGACAAAGTTCAAATACCTGCTAACCTTGCGGCATATATAGTCTCCAGGCAGGAATATTATGGGACGCAACTTCAATACAAGCTCCCGCAGAAGAGCCTCATCACAATCTTGAAACAGCTGCACTTTACTCAGAGTCTGTATGTGCACATTGATAGCAATGTCTGTCTTCATTTTATGTGGTAGTGTGTCCATGATTCTACTCTCATCTGCAATGCAATTGTTCTTTAATGTTTGGTCCTTAAGTCTGATGCAGCTGGTGAAATCAGCTGTTGTAACACTTCTGGGAAATTCTTGTCTTTATTTCAATTGCAGACCGCAAATAATGTGATTCACATGCTTGTATCTATGAAGATGTGCAAATAATCTAGGATATTCTTACTATACACTTGTTATGACAGCTAAAATGCTGATATAAAATTTATAAAGATTTTACATTATTATAATCCAAAAATCATGTGTAATTAACACACCTGGACGCTTTTAAGGCTTTCATCACGGTGAAAATTCAAGCTGTATTCTTTTAAGTTATGACATGGTGTAGTCTGGACAAACCTGCTGACTTCCATCTTCTAAATGTGCACTTGGAAACAATAGTTCTGGTGAAATATGTATGACTGCCTATCAAAGACGCCTACAAATTATCATAACCCAGAAGACCAGAATCTTATATAACACAACTATAACATGCAATATTACTCCTTGAGAAAATACACGTATTTCTAAAGTGGCTGAAGAATAAAAGTGACTATCACAACATACAACAACTACAATTTCAAAATCACTCTCTTTAAATAAAATAAACTAAGACATGGAAAGGGAATTTGTATCACATCTGAAAAAAATACAGCCATCCTCCACTTAGTGTTCTTATTGTTACAGAAAACAAAGTTCTAAGTGAAACCATGTGAAATAAGGAAACTTTTCGCATAAGAATTAATCTACACAGACCTAGTTTGTACTCTCACCTTACAGTTCAGTGATAATTCATTCACAATGCCAGGTACATTTCAGGTAATGTTGTTTGTTCAGTGCATTGTCAATAACTAATTCACAAAACTCAACCAACAAAATGCACAATATCATATGTTGCAAATCTTCCGTGCAATAATCCAACATACACAAATTTCACCACGGAATAGTTGCACTATGTTTTTTATATTTATTACACACAAGTCCTACACGTTTCAGTCATATATTCTGCCATTTTCAGGGAGTTACAAGTTTGGTCAATGTGCACGGCGTATATCAAAACTTCCCATATGGGAGGAACATGAAATTCAGTACACACAGTGATGAATGAAAAAGCGTCCAAATTATATGTAAAATTTTAGGTGTGTATTTTTCTATATATTGTGTGCCATAAAAAATACTTTGACAACGACTGGAAAATTTTACAAAAAATGTATTCCATTCACAACCTAGGTTAGGCTGTCACTATTTGTAGCACATTTTAACAAAATTAATTAATAATACACTATGTGTCTCCAACATTAAACATTCACAAGTTTTCAAAATTTCTTCAGCTTTATATTTAGGCTTTAACAGGGAAATGGCTACATGCCTTATTTTAATTTCAAATTCTCTGCAGGTAATGTACACCTGCATCTGCCTGTGAACTACAAGTTGAGGAGGCCTGACCTAGATACTCTATGTACTGGAAAGAGCACACATCACAATTTTGGTGTTCTCTGTCAGTTCTGTGAGAGGAAACAGGAGGCAGACAGACATTGACAGAACAGGCTTACAGAATGACAAAGTATGAAGTATTTGACATTCAGAGGACTGTGCAATGTGATGCATTCTTAAAATCAAAGCCAACCAGATGCACTATTTCTCAACTTTACCAAATAAAGTTGAGAAACAGTATATCTCGTTGGCTTTTATTATAAGAAAGTATGAAGTGTTAACATTAATAACGTGAGACTCTAAAATGACATCATGAGAGTGTGTGACGCTATACTGGTCATTACTTGACAAATATTCCATATTAACCCTTTGATGCCTAACGACGACTATAGTGGTCTTACCGCACCGCTAACCTCTAAACGTTGCATTTTATATATTTATTCAACAAATACAGGTACTGAATATTTTAAACATGGTATATACTCTCCGTTTCTTACTCTTCAAAATGCAGTTTGTTTCATAAATCTAACGTATTTGGTTCCTGTATTATTCACATTTTATATACAGGGTGTGCTAAAATTTAAAAAAATAATTCCGGCGCCAAAAGGTTGATAATGGTTTAAACTTTCACATAATGTTTTCTTCTCGTAAGTAAGTTTGCATTCATTTTACTAATGGCAGGTACACTGAGTGTTTATTATTGACCTAAGTTTGCATTCATAAAGCCCTAAGAAATGGCACAGTCACAACAGATCGCAAGAATATGTACTAAGAACTTCTACTTAAGCTTTGTTCAGCTCCAAAATACAGTTGTTTTGACATGTTATGTTAGTATGTATATAAAACAGCAGAATACCAGGTGTATCAAAATGATTGGAGCGGTTTTGAAGTTGATTATTTTCACAAGTACGGTGAACAGAATTATAAATACCAGTAGAAATGAAAGAGTAACTCTACATGTTTATGAAACATACCTACAAATGCTCGATGTATGCACCCTTCGTCACACGGCACACATCGAGGCGATAGTCTAATTCCTGCCATACTCTGCTCAGCAAGTCAGGTGTGATGGTCTCCACAGCCGCGGTAATTCTGTTCTTCAAATC
>Ga0123355_10009514_pt1 | contig 14794 bp, 14 predicted proteins | sample TergutEmb28metaG_3_FD_89872 | JGI IMG/M metagenome (GOLD analysis project Ga0123355, IMG submission 89872) | Embiratermes neotenicus P1 segment gut microbial communities from Petit-Saut dam, French Guiana - Emb289 P1 | ecosystem: Host-associated > Arthropoda: Insects > Digestive system > Gut ...
ATGTTAAGATAGATATGCTACGCGATTATTTTTTTGCTTTAGTTGTAATGTCGTTACTTTCCCCTTAAAGCCTTGATTTAGCGTGGTTATCCTTTGACGGATAAAATATAGTGGGCTTGGGGCGACAACAGATGGGGACAACTCGGGCATGAGAGTGCCGCAAATGCCGATATACCAGTTGAGATAAAGGATAGTGTAATATCGGTCTCAACTGGCGTTAGCCATTCCTTAGCTATAACTAACGATTGGGTATTATGGGCGTGGGGAAACAACAATGTAGGGCAGCTTGGCAATAATACCACTAATAATAGCCCTATACCTATTAAAATAATGGAAGACGTTGTATATACTGCTGCAGGAATTGGTCATTCATTTGCCATAACAAAAGTCAGTATCGAGGCGGATTTTGCAGAACCATTTGCCACCTTGCTAGATTCCGACATCTTCGTTTTGAAAAGTGTCTTTGAAAAGAATATGCGAAAAATGAAAGATGGGCAACCAAAATCGGCTGTCCATCTTTCATTTTCGGCACTTTTGAAAAAATCCAAAACAAAAACCAGCTCCATTTTTTATGGTGCTGGTTTAAGTAAGGACTATCAACTGCAGCTGACAGGACTTGAACCTGCAAGGTGTTTCCACCACTAGATCCTTAGTCTAGCGCGTATGCCAATTCCGCCACAACTGCTTGGAACGAAGAACATTTTAATACAGGGCTATGACAGTGTCAAGCATAGGATTAGGCAAAAAATTTAGCAGCAAGTATACCCCATATCGTTTATTTCGTTTTTGATGCTATCTAGTGTTACATTGGCTGGGTCGTAGGTAACTTCGACAGTGCTACTTTGTGCGCTTACGGCTACATTTTTAGCACCCATATCTGTAAGTGCGTTTATTACGGCTTTTTCGCAATGGGCGCAGTTCATACCCATAACTTGCAATGTGATTTTTTCCATGTTCGTCTCCTTTTAGGTTTTGTATGAATATATCACTTCCACAAGTAGTATTGCAATAGGGGAGTGGGCAAGTTGCGTGTTTAGGAGCGGGGTTAATTATTGTAGGGGCGAACTGTGTTCGCCCGCAGTTCGCATTAAGCCCTACCCCCTGATAGCACATTCAATGTGCTATCAGGGGGTAGGCAACGACTTCACTAATGTTTTCGGACAAACACAGTTCGCCCTTGCGTATAATAAAACCCGCTACTTGCCCACTCCCTGCAATAAGTTCCCCTTGATTCTTAATTACACTGGTTATATACTGGCAATGCTGAAATATTATAAAGCAACACTTGAAACGGGGTAAACAATGCAGACTAAATTTGAAAATATTATAACAAAGTACGAGGTGCAACTTGAACAGGATAGCAAGCTGTTCGATAATCTTGGGTATGTTAAAATTTTAGCCATTTTAGCATTAATTGTTTGTATAACGTTTTTATTTGCCAGTGGATTTGCGGTGTTGGCTATTTTAGCAACCACCGCTTTTTTTACAGCATCGGTTGTTTTGTGGATATGGCATTATCGGCTGGATAACAAAGTGAGATATGCGAAGGGCGTAATTGCTATTTGCAACAAGCATATCGGCAGAATTACGGGTGAATGGGCAAACGCTGATGACATTGGCAGGGAATTTATTGATTTTGCTCACCCATATGCCTGCGATTTGGATATTGTGGGGGTAAAATCGTTTTTTCAGTTTTTAAATACTACACATACTTGGCACGGCAGGCAGGCATTTGCTGGGGATTTACTGCATCCAAACTACACAATTGCGGAAATAAAAGAACGCCAAGAGGCAATTGCAGAACTTAGCAAGGATATCGATTTTACGAATGACATTCAATATTATTTATCCCAAATTGGGTCAAGTCCGCTGGATGCAGAATTTGTAGAAGATCTTACGGATAGCACACCGCTAGAATTGCGATTGGCAGGTGGCTTGCAGTCTAAATGGGCTAGGACTGTGAAGTTTTTGATTAATTATATGCCTGCGGCAACAGTTATCTTGCTGGTTGCTGGTGCGATATTTCAAATTAGCCTATTGCTTTTGACTGGCGCTGTATTCGCATTTGTCCAAACGGTTTTGTGCTACGTGGAGAAGAATGCGGTTTATAAGTACTTGGGACTTATGGAACGTTTGCCCTATAAGTTGGGCAAATATGTAACGGTTATTGAATTATTGACGAACAGGGAATTTTCTTCTGCTAAGCTTACCCGGTTAAAGTCTCAACTGATGGTTGCGTCCGAAGCGGTAAAGGCGCTTGAATCTATAAGCAGTAAACTAAGCTTCAGATCCAATCCGCTGGTGTACATTGCCCTAAACATTCTTTTGCTATGGGACATTCATTGCGCATTTTTGCTGGAACGCTGGAAGATGAAATATTCCCATTTGGCCAAGCAATGGTTTGCCGCTATTGGTGAAATTGAAAGCTTGGTTGCATTTTCACATCTGCCTAATGTTTGCGATAGCGTTTGTTTACCGACGGTTATCGACGGCGGAAAGATACTTAATGCCGCGGGGCTTGGGCACCCGTTACTTTCCAATGGCAGCAGGGTTAGCAATGCTATGCAATTTGACAATAATATTTTTATCATCAGCGGGTCTAATATGTCTGGCAAAACCACGTTTATGCGAACGGTTGGGGTTAATTTGCTGCTGGCAAGGGCAGGTAGTTTTGTTTGCGCCAGCGAAATGACCTGTTCCCGTTTTGATATCATTACATCTATGCGGATTGCGGATGATTTGAATCAAGGTGTATCTACATTTTATGCGGAGCTTACACGGATAAAGTTTATTTTGGATATGGCGAAGGGAAACCCACATTTAATTTTCCTGATAGACGAAATATTTAAAGGCACAAACTCTGTAGACAGGCTTGCCGGGGCAGATGCTGTAATTTCTAAGCTGGAGCGGTTGAATGCAGCGGGCATGGTTTCTACCCACGATTTGGAATTGTGTAAATTAGCAGGTTTGCACGACAGGATTGAGAATTATAATTTTTGCGAGAATTACCAAGATGGTCAAATCTATTTCGATTATAAAATGCGTAAGGGGCAGTCTAAAACTACCAATGCCAGGTTTTTGATGGAGATGGTAGGGATTTAAGGAGGCAATGGAGTGTCTAGTATGAACCAAAACAAAAACGTCCGGCAGCAATATGCGGACGACAAAAATTTATCTGCAAGAATTAATCTGCACGCCAAGCATAGCACCAACAAGCAAGGTTTTGTGCCTTGGCTGTTTGAGCAGTACCGCTTTTCAGCCAATGATTCGATTTTAGAACTTGGCTGTGGAAATGGCGGACAATGGGAAAGCCGAATGAACCACTTACCTGCAAGCTGCCGGTTAACGCTTTCCGACTATTCTGAAGGTATGGTTAGTATGGTGAAAGAGAAGTTTTCCGGTCAATTTTGCAATGTTGATTTTATGCAAATCGACATTCAGGACATTCCTTTTTCAAACGAATCCTTCGATATTGTAATTGCCAACCACATGCTGTATCATGTGCCTGATTTGCATAAGGCGCTGCGGGAAGTATCACGCGTTTTAAAAACCGGCGGTCAGTTTTATGTAGCCACCAATGGCAATGGCGGAATGCGCCCATTTTTGCATGAGGCGTTGAAAAAATTTGACCCCGAAACTACAGCGTTTACGCAAGAATTTTCGTTTAATCTTGCCAATGGCAAGGAAATTCTTGCCCCGTATTTTTCTTCTGTGGAAAGGGTTGACTATGAGGACTCGCTGGCAATTACCGAAACACAAGACTTAATGGACTGGATAAAATCGACGGTTTCCATTTCCGGATTCTTGGAAGAAAAATTTGAAGGCTTGCATAAATATTTCGAAACGATAAAGCGGCGGGATGGTGCTATAAATATCCCAAAAGAAGTTGGCTTGTTTGTATGTGAGAATATAGGGTGAGTTTATGCAAATTAACCGGCTATTCGAGATAGTACATCTCTTAATGAACAAAAAAAGAGTAACTGCAAATGAGTTGGCGGCACATTTTGAGGTTTCGAAGCGAACTGTTTTGCGCGATATTGATACGCTGACAACAGCAGGGATACCCATATATACAACGCAAGGTAAGGGTGGCGGCATTTTTATTCATGACAATTTTGTACTGGATAAGACTTTAGTTTCAGAGAACGAACAAAAGCAAATTTTGTTTTCCCTGCAAAGTATGTCCGCAACGGAGTTTATTGATACCGAGCGGGTACTTGGCAGATTGCGAAATTTTTTTGCCGGCCCAAATAGAGAATGGGTTGAGGTTGATTTTTCTCGTTGGGGGCATAGCGAGAAAGACAATGCAAAATTTGAAATGCTAAAAAATGCCATCATCAACGATTTTGTTGTGTGCTTTGATTATTTAAGTCCATATGGTGAATCTAAGGGGCGTGAAGTATGCCCCCTGAAATTATCATTCAAATCAAAGGCATGGTATTTAAAGTCATTTTGTTTGACCGAAAATGATTATAGAATATTCAAATTTACTCGTATCAATAACATGGTGGTTTTAGATAAGTCCTTTCATAGTGGCGATTATGAAGTCCCGTCAATGCAATCGGTAGAAGAACCAACGCCTTCTGACTTTATCAATATAAAATTGTTCATTTCTCAAAACGCAAAATATCGGATTTATGATGAGTTTGCAGAGAGTGATATAGCAGTCAATAAAGATGGTTCACTGACTTTGCGCACGGCTTTGGGGCTGTGGATATATGACTATATTCTTTCTTACGGTACTGCGGTTGAAGTATTAGAGCCACAATATATCCGTGATGAACTGCTTGCTCGTATCGAAAAAATAAAAAATAAATACTTGTCCAAAACATGACGTGCTGTTGTCACCTTATATATGTTATGCTATCGGTGTGGTGCAATTCAAAAGCACAAATCTAAACGCTATAAGGAGATGTTACTATGCAAGAAAAGTTTTGCGAAAGTTGCGGTATGCCCATGGGGGAAACTGACGAGATGTACGGAACAGAGTTAAACGGAAGTAAAAGCGCGGATTATTGCAAAAATTGCTATGACAAAGGCGCGTTTACAAATCCAAATGCAACGCTTGAAGAAACGATTGAATTTGTTGCCGCTATGATGGTAAAAGATTTTGGTTTTTCGCCAGAGGACGCAAAAGAGCAATGCAACGCCGGAATCCCAAATCTCAAACGTTGGAGAACAGCATAGCACATACCCACACAGGGCGGACAAGACTGTCTGCCCTGTTTTCTATTTTTATTGAGGAGAACAGCTACTATGGTGTTTTAAGCACAATAAACTGCTGCTTAGAGCAGTACAAAAAAATTCCAATTGTGCAAAACAGCAATGAACAATACCGAGCATACAGCTGTTATTACAAACAGCACTTTACGCTTTGTGCTTTCTTCCCCTGCTATACGCCATGACCAAATTGAACCAATAAGGAGTAAACCCACCAACCCTGCCAGTATATAGTTAATCCAAATGAAGGGCGCAACTTCTATGACGGTGCGGAAAGGGTTAATACCAAAAAGCCCGAACAGTACTAAGTTGTTAAGCATAAGTAACGTACCTAAAAGTAGAAATCCTGTAGTAAAGTAATCAAAACGTGTGCGAGTATTTTGTTTTTTTCTGCGAACAAGGAACAGAATAAACAAAACAATTGGTGCAACTAAGAAAAATACAATGCTAACTATTACCCCAACAAGGCTTGCAATCAAAAATGGCATTGTACGTCCTACTGGTAAGGCGGTAAAATCTTCAAGCCCCTTAACTACCATGTGGGTAGGCACACCATCTTCAAACATAAAGCGCAATTCTTGAAAGAAAAGAGCCAGAAATGGAGCCTCTGTCGGGTCATATATTTGAAACACGTAAGGTGCTGTTTGTACAAATACAGCTTGCCCCATATGAGCAAGATCAAAGAAAATCCTATTTTCATCCAGTGCGCTTACTCGGGCATGGGGCAAGCCTCCCATGCCTGCAAAGCTTAAAAATTCCACAAAAGTTCCACCAAAACGTTTGGTAGTTATAAATCGCCCTTCTACAGCCTGTGCATTTGGTAAATTGTTTCCAATGGTAGGTGTTGGCGGGTTACCCAGCAATAATTGCCTAATGGCAGGTATCAAATACCATTCCTCACCCACATTGGTAAGTAGTGCAAAACCAAACTGTAATTCCGGAACAATAACAAATTCTGTAGTAAACCCCGGTAAGTTGCCGCCATGTCCTATCCCGGGAAAAACACCAGGAAATGGTAAGAAACCATGGTGCATACCCGGGCGATAGGGGTCTAATGAGCTTGGTGAAAATAAGGTTTGTATTGTTTCGGTATGTTCAAACAATGGGCCTGATTCTCCTGTGGGTGGTGTAAGCGCCTTAATAAAAGCCGCCAAATCTTCTACGGTTCCATTTGACGAGCCTGTTGGGTATATGGAAGCATGGATGAATGCTGCTTCTGAAAATGTACCATTTCTATCGCCTAAATACCCCTGTGCCCTGTTGGCTAAAAAGCTGTCATTCCCAAACCAATCTGGCAAGTTTAAAGTGTTGTACATATTCGATGGTAAGAAAATATTTTCACGTTCATAAACTACAAAATCTTGCCCACTTATTTGCGAAACCACAAAAGCGGCTAAAGCAGTACCCCAATTAGAGTATGCACTTACTGTGCCAGGTGTAAAAAGTTGTACAGGCTGGCTATCCAGCAAGGCATTTTTTAGCGTTGGCACTTCTTCATCGTCAAACACGAACCCGAGCAGAATATCTGCGAACCCAGCGGCATGATTTAAGAGGTCACGCATAGTAAAAGGCATTTCAAACACAAAAGCATCTGGTAGATAAGTGGCTACATCCACATCTAAATTTAATAAGCCTTGCTCGACAAGTTGCATCACTGCAACCCATACAAAAGCCTTATTTATTGATGCATGTTCAAACACTGTAACCGCCGGGTCAACCGGAATCCGATTTTCGATATCCGCATAGCCGTAGCCACGGGAGAATATAATTTCGCCTTCATACACCACAACGATGGCGGCACCCGGCGCAGAAGTACCGATATGTTCGTTCATGAGTACATCAATTTGGCTTTCCAGTTCCGAAAACGGAATACCGGAAGGGGTTTGTGCCGCCTGGACGGTTAGTGTAGGCATCAGTACGCAGGTTAACAACAAAATGAGTGAGACAAGTTTTTTCATCTTCATTTCCTCTTTTTTTATTTTAGTGTGGCATGGCCACTTGCTTATAAAGTTATTCTACTGCTGGAATCTTTATTAAGTCTTAGCACAAACTTAAAAAAGTCTTAAACGTTTGTGCCGCAAAATGCACACCAGTATAACATAAGGGATAAAAATAAAAAAGCGCGCTTGCGCGCGCGTTTCGTACAGACCAATTTCCTAGCAGAAAACAAAATAGCGACAAATGTCACTATTTTTCAAAATGTAAATATGTTATTTTTTTACTCTCCAATACTCTTTACACCATACGCCTCTAAATATGCTTCCATTTTAGCCTTCATTTCATCGTCTATCAGCACCTTGTCGTCAATTTTCCTGCCGTGCAAGTGCGTAATTATATCCCGCACCGTTACAATAGAATACACGGCTATCCCAAAATCCTGCCGGGCTTGCTGCACGGCGGAAAGTTCGGCTGCGGCGCGTTCCATGCGGTCTACCTGGATAATCAACGCTTCAATTTTTACGTCACCGGCTACATCTTTCAAAATGTCCATTGTTTCGCGCAATGCGGTACCTGCGGTGATAACGTCTTCGATAATAACAATTTTATCGCCCGTTTGCGGGGTACGGCCTATCATTGAGCCGCCTTCGCCGTGGGTTTTGGCTTCCTTCCGGTTAAAGCAGAAAGGTAAATCCACGCCATGGTTGCGATATAGTGATGTCGCGGCTGTTACCACCAAGGAGATTCCTTTGTAAGCCGGGCCGTAAAGGGTGTCTACAGGCATGTCGATTTTGTCCATATAGCAGGAAGCGTAGTAATCGCCAAGCTTTGCCATTTGCGCGCCTGTGCGGTAATTGCCTGTGTTTATGAAGTATGGGCTTAGGCGGCCGCTTTTTGTTTTAAATTCGCCAAAAGTGAGTACGCCGGAACGCGCCATAAATTCTATAAATTCGCCTTTGTAGGCTGGGAGTGGTGAGTCGAAAAGCTTCACGTCGTTTTTCGTTTCATTACAAAAATTCATTCGATAATTCCCCTTATCTCGCTGATATTTTGTATGTTGTATTTGTCCATATAAGCGTTTATACCGTCCAAAATGTCCATGGTCGCCAGTGGGTTTACGAAATTTGCCATACCAACGGCCACTGCGGTTGCGCCGGCCATTATAAATTCTATGGCGTCCTCGCCGGTTAAAATACCGCCCATGCCTATAATTGGCAGACGCGTGGCTTTTGCCACTTGGTACACCATACGCACCGCCACGGGCTTAATTGCGGGGCCAGACAGCCCGCCAAGTTTATTGCCAAGTACAGGCTTTTTTTTGTGTATATCAATTTTCATGCCCAAAATGGTGTTGATTAGGCTAATGCTATCTGCGCCGCCGGCTTCCGCGGCTTTAGCTATTGTGGCGATGTCTGTTACGTTGGGGCTTAGCTTTACGATGACGGGGGCGGTTGCGTGTTTTTTTACTTCGCGGGTGATGTGTTCTGTCATTTTAGGGTCTTGCCCCATTGCTTTGCCGCCGTCTTTTATGTTTGGGCAAGAAATGTTTAGTTCGAACAGGTCTACGCCTTCTATGCCCTGGAAGTCGCGCATTACCGCGGTATATTCTTCCTCTGTTTTGCCGCATAGGTTGACGATCACTTTTGTGTTGTATTGGCGCAGAAATGGTAAGTCTTCTGCGATAAATGCCTTTGCGCCCGGGTTTTGCAAGCCTACGGCATTGAGCATCCCGCCGTAGGTTTCTGCGGTGCGCGGCGGCGGGTTGCCCGGCCACGGTTCGCTGGATACGCCTTTGACGGTGATTGCCCCCAGCTTGTTTAGGTCAAAAAACTGGCTGTATTCTTTACCGCTGTTAAATGTGCCGGACGCGGTTATTATGGGGTTTTTTAGCTCAATTCCGGCAATATTTACAGCTAGTCGGTTATTTGTCATGGCTTCCTCCGTCGTGTACCCGGTTTGCTATGGCGCGTTTGGCGTTGCGTTTCCATGTCTCTAAGCCGTCTTTCCCGGCGTACCAAAGGCGCGGGTGTATGATGTTTGTATAATCATCCTCGGTCATGGCCAGTATTTTCTCGGGTTGCAGATGCGCCGCAAATTCCGCAAGCAATGGGAATGCTTCTTGTTCGGTTAATTTACCTTTGTTTAGCGGACATGCATCTTGGCAAGCGTCGCAGCCGTATAGCCACTGCCCCATTTGGGCTTGGGTTTCTCCGCTTGGCGGCTCTTTCTTATATATAAGCGGCATTACGCATTTGTTGTAATTCATGGAAAATGCGCCGTCCAGTGCTTTTGTCGGGCAAGCGGTCACGCATTTATTGCAGTTTTCGTGACAGCCAGGCATAATTGTGCTGTTTATAGGCTTTTCGTATTCAAGTTCCGCGTCTACAACCCATGTGTCTATGTGAACATGAGAGCCGTGTTTTTCTGTATATAAGAAGTTGTTGCGCCCAAATTTACCAAGCCCTGCTTTAACTGCCGCCCATCTTGCGGGCGGGTTGGCTTTGATAATGTGCAGCCCCGATATTTGCAAATATCCTTCAAATTCGGCTTTTGCCTGGAAAGCGGCAGCGTAGGGGATATCGGTATGGAACATGTAATACTTGCCAATGTGTTTTTTTATTGCCTCGGGGATTTTGAAGTGATTATATCCGCGGACGCACACGATTATAGACTTTGCGCCATCGGGTGGGTTTCCCATAACACTGAGAGCTTCGTAACGTTCCTGTGATTCCGGGAAAGCTTGAATGCGTTCATCTAGTGCTTGACGGTACTCCTCAAAAGTTGCGGCGGGAATTATCCCGCACCCGCTATACCCCAGTTGCAGGGCTTTCTCTTTAATGCTGGCAGCTGATATTGTCACTGTAAAACACCGGCCCTTCTGTGCATATTTTTAGATATGTTCCGTTTACATTTAGTACGCAGCCTACACATGTGCCTAACCCGCATGCCATGCGTTCTTCCATGGAAAGCTGGCAGGGGATTGCTTTTGAACTTGCGTAATTTGCCAGTGCGTCCAGCATGGGGCGTGGCCCGCAAGCTAATATCTCGTCGTACGTTTGGTTTTGCGACTGTAAAACTTCCAGAATATTGCCTTTGTGCCCGACACTGCCATCTTCTGTGGCGACGTGTAGATTGTCCACCATGTTTTCAAATGCGTTGACCAGAATTGGGTGATTGCGAAAGCCCAGATATACGTCTACATGTGAGCCTTGGGCTTTCAGCGTTTTAGCAAGCAAGAGTAGGGGAGGTGTGCCAATCCCGCCGCCGATTAAGGCTGCGTTTTTGAGTGAAGTTCTGGCTTCTTGCCCTGTAAAAAATCCTTTTCCCAGCGGGGCAAGTATTTTTAGGCTTTTACCTTTTTGCATTTTTGCCATGGCTTTTGTGCCCTCGCCAACAATTTGGTAGACGAAGCGCAAATTCTCACCGTCTGCATCGCAAATGCTAATGGGGCGGGGTAGCAGCAGTTCGCCGTTATCTAAATATATCATGGCAAATTGTCCGGCGCGTGCTTTGTTAGCTATTTCCGGTGCGTGCACAGTCATAGAGAAAATATCCGGTGCGATTTGGGCGTTACTTAATATCTGCGTATGCAAAAGTTTCATGATATATACGCCTCCAAGTCGGCTTTCATATCAAGTACAGCTTGGCGGTTGGCTTTGGCAAAGTCTTTTTCGTCGCATTTGTATTTTTCCAGTAAGTATGCGCCGATTATTCCGCGGGAATTGTTTACAATTGCGCCGTAATTTTTTGTCCACAGGTCTTTAAGGTCTTTACCGCTGCCGCCCTGTGCGCCGTAACCGGGTACTAAGAAGAAAGTGTTGGGCATGATTTTGCGCAGTTCCGCCGCTTCGGATGGGTGGGTTGCGCCCACTACTGCGCCAATATTACTGTAGCCGTGTTCGCCAATGAAATTTTTACCCCAAGTCGAAACCAATTCGCCCACTTGAGTGTATAAAGGTTTCCCGTTTGCCAAGACAATATCCTGAATATCCTTGCTACCCTTGTTGGACGTTTTTACCAATATGAAAAGCCCCTTGTCGTACTGTTTGCAGTCCGAAAGATACGGCTCTACGGAGTCGTACCCCATGTATGGGTTGATGGTGATAAAATCCGTCTGTGCAATTTCCACACTTTCGCCGTCGATATCCACCCGCCCGATATGCATATTGGAGTATGCCTCTGCGGTAGATGCGATATCGCCGCGTTTGATATCGCCGATGACGATTAAGCCCTTTGACTTAGCATATGCAACTGTTTGCAGGTAAGCTTCAATCCCTTGTGCGCCAAACTGCTCGTACATGGCTATTTGCGGCTTTACCGCGGGTATGATGTCGTAAATTTGGTCGATAATCTTTTGGTTGAACTGTATGAAAATTTCTGCGACAGCGTATGGTGTGCGTCCGTGTTTGGTGAACGACGCTTCCTTTATATATGCTGGAATTTGGTCCAGCCGTGGGTCTAGCCCCACGACTATTGGAGCGGAGAGCTCGGTTATTCGGTTAATTAAGCGGTCTATTAGCATGTGAAACCTCCTGTGTTTTCTATCAAACAGTATACCTGCTAGCAGGTATGTCTATTTTTCGTATATAATCTTCCCGCCAACTATCGTATGCGTCACACGCCCTGTTACTTCCCGCCCATGGAATGGCGTGTTGCGGCTTTTGGAGAAGAACAAGTTTTTGTCAATTACATATGTCTCGTTCGGGTTAATTATGGTGATATCCGCAGCTGCGCCCGGTTGCAACGTACCCTTGCCCAACCCTAAAATTTTTGCTGGGTTGGTGGAAAGCGCGGCCACCATTTGCATTGGTGTATGCGTACTGGTTTGCACCAGTTCTGATATACATAGCGGGACAGCGGTTTCCAGCCCTACTATTCCGTTCATGGCTGCTTCAAACTCACAATTTTTTTCATCTTCGTGGTGCGGGGCGTGGTCGGTCGCAATAACGCCTATCACGCCATCCTTCAGGGCTTGCTTTAGTGCGTCACGGTCTTTGCGGCTGCGGAGTGGGGGGCTCATTTTGTAATTGGCGTCGTAATCTGTTATGTCTTCGTCTATGAGTGCGAAATGATGCGGGCAAACTTCGGCGGTGACAGGCAGCCCGGCTTGCTGCGCCGCGCGAATAAGCGCCACTCCTTCCGCTGTACTTACATGGCAAATGTGCAATTTTGCGCCTGTGACCCGTGCGAGCACGATATCCCGTGCAATCATAATTTCTTCCGCTTCCGGGGCAATTCCTCTAAAGCCCATAAGTTCCGCATGTGCGCCGGCGTTTATTTGCCCGCGGCCTACAAGGCGCACGTCTTCGCAATGGGAAAGAATCGGCAAACCGAACATCGTAGCATACTTCATGGCGGTTTTTAGCAAGGATGGATTTTCCACCGTTTTGCCGTCGTCGCTTATGGCGCATATGCCCGCGTCTTTCATTTCGCCAATGGCGGAGAGTTCTTCACCCGCAAGGTTTTTGGTGATGCTGCCTATTGGTATTACATTTACAATACCCTCTTTTGCTGCCTTGGATGTTACATATTCCACCACAATCTCATTGTCTATAACCGGGCTAGTGTTGGGCATGCAGCAAATGGTAGTGAAACCTCCGGCGGCGGCCGCGCGTGTACCTGTGGCAATGGTTTCCTTGTGGCGCTGGCCTGGGTCGCGCAGGTGAACATGCATATCAATTAAACCTGGTGTTACCCAACTGCCCATAGCATCTATGACCTGCGTGTTTTCCGGGGGAGATATAGACGGAGAAATTTGTGCAATTTTGCCGTCTTGCACCAAAATGTCCATGTTTGAATCTAAGTTTACAGACGGGTCTATCACCCGCCCATTTTTAATTAGAATGTTCATTCGCCGGTTCCTCCTATCAGTGTTTGTAATATTCCCATGCGCATAGCTACGCCGTTTTCCACTTGCTCGTATATCACGGATGCTTCGCAATCCATTACCCCGCTGGAAATTTCCACGCCGCGGTTTACCGGCGCGGGGTGCATAATTATTGCGTCTTTTTTTGCGTGGCGTAGAAGTTCCAGGTCTATACCAAAGAATTTTGCGTATTCGTGAAGCGATGGAAATTGGCAGGCCTTATGCCGTTCCAGCTGGACCCGCAGCCCCATTATTACATCTGCACTTTTAATCGCTTCTGCAACATCGGTGGTCATGTGAACGCCTAATGCACGCATGTTGCCGTTTAGCAATGTTGCGGGGCCTGCGATTGTCATATTTGCGCCCAGCTTAGTTAACAGAAAAATATTGCTGCGTGCCACACGGCTGTTTGCAACATCGCCCACTATGGTTACGTTAAGCCCTTCGAACTCGTGCTTATGTTCCCAAATTGTAAACGCATCCAGTAACGCCTGAGTCGGGTGTTCGTTAGAGCCATCACCGCCGTTGATGACACAACATTTGACGTTCCTTGCCAACAAATGCGCAGAGCCTGCCATACTGTGGCGTATTACAATGGCATCTACACCCATAGCTTCCAGCGTTAGCCCGGTGTCTATTAAGGTTTCACCCTTGGCAACGCTGCTGGTGGCAATGTTCAAATCGTCTGCATAGGCTCCCAGATACTCCCCTGCCAGCAGAAACGACATTTTTGTGCGGGTGCTGTTTTCGTAAAACAAAGTTGCAATGCTTGCGCCTGCAAGTAAATTGTCACGTAGACAGCAGTTTCTTACCTTCTCCTTTTGCTTTTTTGCGGCTTCCAGGAAATAATAAATTTCCTCACGCGATAAGCCGCGAATGCCCAGCAGATCTTTTTTCATGTCTAACCTCCCTTGGAATTTAAGGCATTAAAAAGCGGCTACGCCGCGCGTTTCGTACAGAGCACTTTTCTAGAGCATTAAAAAAAGTGCAAACGCGTTGTTTGCACTCCGGATTTACGCACGTCTAAACAATGCCGGTCTTGGAAAATACGTCGCAAAAAGCCTGCCTACAATCACATCTTGGTGGATAAACGGGTTTGCTAAGCTCCTTGAATCAAAAGAATTATTTCGGTGGTCGCCCAAGACAAAGAAGCTATCGGACGGAACAATAAATGGCCCATGGTTTCCAAATGATTCTTCTTTGGTAAAAGAATCGTCAAGCGGGGTGTCCGAATTGTTGATGTAAACTAACCCGTTTCTTATCTCAACTGTTTCGTATGGCAGCCCGATAATTCTCTTTACAAATGGATGGTCTGCTGGGTTAATTGGGTTTTCGAATACGATAATGTCAAACCGCTGTGGCGCTCCTATAACGTAGGACAGTCTGGAGCCTATTACCCTGCCGCCTGTAACAATTGTATTTTCCATAGATGGGGACACGACTTGTGCATGTACAATTACCGTATTGCGTAAAATAACTCCAAGTACAATAACAGCCGCTAACTGCAATCCAAATGATAAAATTTCCTTTAGCATGTGCTGTTTCTTCATTAAGGGCCTCCTATTTGTGATTTGAGCAATTGGTAAAAACGCTCAACATTCATTATATCATAGAATGCTTATGAGTTTCAGCGTTTTCTATGAATTCTGGTAAGTTGTAAAAAGAATTGCCCAAAGGAATAAAAAAAGACCCATAGAGGATGAAAACCAGTTAAACTTTAGTTGGGAAGCTAAAATGAACTGGAGGGACCAAAATGGGTCAAACAAATGA
>Ga0123355_10009515_pt1 | contig 14792 bp, 10 predicted proteins | sample TergutEmb28metaG_3_FD_89872 | JGI IMG/M metagenome (GOLD analysis project Ga0123355, IMG submission 89872) | Embiratermes neotenicus P1 segment gut microbial communities from Petit-Saut dam, French Guiana - Emb289 P1 | ecosystem: Host-associated > Arthropoda: Insects > Digestive system > Gut ...
GCAAAACAACTTCAAAGTAACCTTAAATTTAGCCTCTGAAATCTTAGCTCGTTTTAGATACTTGTTTTTCATTTGTTCTCAATTAGATATGCAAAAATAAGCATTCTAATCTAATCTTGAACCATGTTTTATTTCCATAGGCAGTTTTTCCTTTGCCGATACTCGTAAACGAGATCGTAATACCAAGATGTTCGTTGATTACAGAACGCCCTTGAATGTTATCCTCATAATACGATTTGATAAATTTTCCGAGATGTGCAACAACAGGTTCATTCACACTCGGAACGAGCGACTGCTTGTACTTTTGCGATTTTGATTTCATGATTCTTTTGCAGTTTTTGTAAGTAATTTTGTTTTGTAGGGGCAGAAAATTCTCTGCCCCTACCCTGTATAACGCAAAAAAATCGTTTTTCGTATAAAATTGTTAATAAATTGTCGGTTTTGTTGATATTTTTTTAGCCTTTCCAATCCTCGAGTGCTTCGCGGTATTGACCCTCATGGTGCAGATATTGAGGCTATTCGCTTATAAAAATTATGCCCAATTAGATTCCGAGCAAAACAGGATGAGAAAAATCCGTTCAGCGAAGAAGATTCCGCTTCTAAAAATTGAAATTAAACGTGATTGACGGAATTACCCCAAAAAGATAGGTCATTTCTGCAAATCTGCGGACATTACCCGGCGTTGAACGGTCTTCTCTGAAGTTGATGACCCAAGCGTTTTTTCGTCCGTAAGCATTGTAAAGCCCAAAATTCCAATCCCAAGTCCAACGGCGAGTCGGATCGGGTCGGCTTCTCAATGTGTATGAAACATCTAAACGGTGGTAATTCGGCATTCGATGCGTGTTTCTATCGCCATAAACAGGTAGCGAAACACCATTTATAATCGCTCGTCCTGTAGGAAACGTTACGGCTTGTCCGGTATAAAACACCCAAGTTGCAGAAAAAGAATGTCTCTCACAAAGCTGGAAATTTGCGACAATCGAAAGGTTATGCGTTCTATCGAACGGTGCTAAAAATGTCCGTCCATCGTTAATTCCCGGAATTGTACGTTCGGAGCGGGATAGCGTATAACTTACCCAACCGTTTAGTCGCCCGCCCAGGCGTTTAACCATCACTTCCATACCGTATGCCCTACCCCGCCCTTGTCGAACCTCGCCTTCCAAATGCGGATTCATCATAAGACGGGCATGATCTCTAAAATCAATGGCATTGAAGATATTTCTGTAATAAAATTCGATTGAGGTTTCCAACTGATTGTTTAGAAAATTCCGAAATAACCCGACGGCATACATATCTGCTTCTTGCGGTCTGATGTTGTGACTGGTCGGAAACCACAAGTCTAACGGATTTCCACCGGTTGAATTTTGTGCAAGTTGCAAGTATTGTATCGTTCGTGAATAATTTGCTTTGACAGAAGTTGCATCGTTAATCACGAATGTCGCACCAACTCGAGGTTCGAAACCAAAATTTGTGTGCCAAAATCTTCCTCTCGGATGAATGATACTATCAACAACAGCAAAATTTTCGTAATGATATTGGATTCCACCAATATTTGAAAAACTACTCAAACGAACGCCATATTTCAAGGAAAGTCGGCTCCCAAAATTTTGATCATTCCCAATATAAATCGCATTTGCCAAAGCAAAATTATCGTGAAAATTCATTTGCTGACCTACGCCTCCACCACCAAACCAGTCTAAATTTTCTCCCATAGCCCATTCGAAAAATCCCGGACGGTAGGTATGAAAAATGCTTGAAGCCCCAAAACGTATGGTATGCCTTGGATTTGGAATAAAAGTAAAGTCTAATTTTCCGCCCAAATCACTTAAGCCGGAATACCATATAAATCGCATATTGCCAATATCTCCACCGGTTGTGTAATCATAATTCGAATACACCATCGTCAAATTTGAAAACAGTCTTGGCGAAAATAAATGGTTCCAACGTGCCGAAAATATGGTGTTTCCATAATCAAACTGCATGAAATTATTTCCACGAGTTCCGAACACATCTAAACCATGGTATGCCGAAATAAACAAGCGGTTTCGTTCATTAAATTGATGAACGATTCTTGCGTTTAAATCGTAAAAATACAGTCTTACATTTCTTGCCGAAGGATTGGGGGAAAGTGGCAAAAACAGGTCAAAATACGTTCTTCGTCCTGCGAGCATAAACGACGTTCTGTCTCTGATAATCGGACCTTCGAGGGTTAGTCGGCTCGACAATAACCCTATTCCACCTGTAGCTTCAAATCTTCTCAAATTTCCATCTCTCTGCCTGATATCAAGCACTGACGACAAACGTCCGCCATATTGCACCGGAAAATCGCCTTTGAAAATCGTAACATCTTTGATTGCATCGTTGTTAAATACCGAGAAAAACCCGAGTGCATGTGCAGGATTGTAAACCACAGCACCGTCTAACAAAATCAGATTTTGATCCGGAGCACCTCCACGAACGCTGAATCCTGCTCCTCCTTCGCTTGTAGCCATTACACCGGGAAGTAGCTGCATGGCTCTAATGATGTCTACTTCACCCAATAACGCAGGAATTTGTCTAATCGTCTGAATATCCATTCGGACTACGCTCATTTCGTTCCTCGTAATGGCTCGATTTCCACGTTCTTCGGTAATGACAACTTCTGAAAGCATTGCTGACGAGGGGGACAGGTCTAATGAAATTCTAGTGTTTTGCGTTAGAGAAATAGTTCTTTCCTGAGTTTCATAACCCATAAAAGAGAAAATCACGGTATAGTCTCCGGCAGGCAAAGTTATGGAATAAAACCCGTCTATATTTGTAACCACTCCTGTAACCCTATCGTTCGCATCTCTAACCGAAACAGTTGCTCCGATAAGCGTCTCACCGTTAGAACCATCTCGGATTGTTCCGCTCAACGTAAAATTTCGCTGTGCAAAAACTGTTGAAAACAGTCCTGTTGCGACAAAAAAACAAAATATAAACGTGCGGAAAAACATCTTATTCCATTCCACGCATGATGCCAATCTGTGAATTTCGAATAAACGACAGAATTTCATCACGTTCGGTGGTTTGCTGCACCTCTTTCTCAATCAGTTCAAGTGCATTACTTACATTCAAGTTTCGCAGGTAAATATAGCGATAAATATTTTGGATGTGTTCAATTTGCTCATCTGTAAATCCGCGTCGTTGTAAGCCTACAGAGTTAATACCAACGTATGAAATTGGCTCACGCCCTGCTTTTGTGAATGGCGGAATATCTTTACGAACTAATGCCCCACCTGAAACATAAGTGTGTGAACCAATACGAATAAACTGCTGAACAGCTGCAAATCCGTTCAGAATTGCCCAATCATCAACAATAACGTGTCCTGAGAGTGATGCATTGTTAGCCAAAATACAATTGTTTCCGACAACTGAATCGTGTCCGAGATGTGCATAAGCCATGATCAAACAATTGTCTCCAACGCGGGTTTCCCAATTGGCCTGTGTTCCTCGATTGATGGTTACACACTCGCGAATGGTCGTATTATCACCAATAACGGCAGTAGTTTCTTCCCCGACAAATTTCAGGTCTTGCGGAACTGCAGAAATCACAGCTCCAGGAAATATCTTGCAGTTTTTTCCGATTCGAGCACCATCCATGATTACCGCATTGGGACCAATCCATGTTCCCTCGCCGATTTCAACATTTTTATGAATGGTAGCAAACGGTTCAATAATGACGTTTTTCGCAATTTTTGCTTCCGGATTTACGTATGATAAAGGATGATACATATTCTTTGCTTTTAAGTATTTTTGGCTAATTGTGCTAACATCTCTGCTTCACAAGAGATGTCGTTTCCAACGTAGGCTGTTCCTTTCATGTTCACCAAACCTCTCCGAATTGGTGAAAGCAACTCTAACTTGAACACCAATGTGTCTCCCGGTACAACTTTTTGACGGAATTTCACATTGTCGATTTTCATAAAATAAGTTGAATAATTTTCCGGATCGGGGACACTGCTCAATGCCAAAATTCCCCCACATTGAGCCATAGCCTCTACTTGCAAAACGCCGGGCATAACGGGCTCTTCGGGAAAATGTCCGCGAAAGAAATCTTCATTTATTGTTACGTTTTTCACACCAATGACGTGTGTTTCGCTCATTTCCATAACCTTATCAACTAATAGGAATGGCGGACGATGTGGAAGTTTTTGTTTGATCTGCTCTACATCAAACAATGGTTTTGCGTTCAAATCAATTTTCGGAATGTCTTTGTTGGCGATTTCTTCCAACATTCTTTGACGAATAATTTTTGCAAATTCAACATTCACACGATGTCCCGGGCGATGTGCAATCACGTGTCCTTTCATTCTTGCACCGACTAACGTCATATCGCCGATTAAATCTAACAATTTGTGACGAGCAGGCTCGTTTTTGAAACGCAATTCGAGGTTGTTCAAAATCCCTAATTCTTCTACAACGTCGATGTCCGGCTTGTTGAAAAACGTTGCCAAACGTTTGTGTTCCTCTTCCGAAATTGTTTTTTCTACAAATACTATTGCATTGTCAAAATCACCACCTTTGACCAAATTGTGCTTGACTAATTGTTCCAATTCATGCAAAAACACGAATGTTCTACAAGGTGCTACTTCCGTCTCAAACTGTGTTAAATCGTGCAAAGATGCCAACTGCAACGGCAAAACGTCCATTTCGTAATCAATCAAAACCGTATATTTTGTACCGCTACTGCTAACAACCATTTCTTCGACTTTGTGGGCTTTATCCACATAAGCCAAATGTTTAGGAACTTCGTAATAAACACGATCGTTTTCCTGTTCTACCGTACCGACAGCAGAAATTGCTTTAACAATTCCCGCAGCACTTCCGTCTAAAATAGGCATTTCCACATTATCAACCTCGATCAAAGCATTGTCGATTCCCATCGCAAAGAGCGATGCTAAAACATGCTCGACCGTAGAAACTGCTGCTTCGCCGACTTGTAGTGTTGTTCCACGTGATGTATCAACTACATTCTCGGCAACTGCCGGAATTAGTTTGGAGTTTTCCAAATCTACACGTTTGAACTTATACCAATGATTTGTGGGTGCTGGTAAGATGTTCATCGTTACCTTTTGTCCTGAATGCAAGCCCACACCTGTAATGGTTACAGGGGCTTTTAGTGTACGTTGTTTTTCTTGAGCCATAAAAGTTCTAATCCTGAATTAGTATGCAAAGATACGATTTTTTTTTGAAAAAACAAAATATCGTTTCGACAAGCTCAACGACCGCAGTCCGGTGGCTGACCACAACTCCGTTCGGCGAAGGCTATGCCTTCGTCGGATTATCTTTGCAGGCTATGCCTGCATGATAGGTAGAACCTATCAAAATAGAACGACGGAGGCGTGGAGCCTCCGCCGAACGTTTTTCTGCCCAACAGGGTATGAACCTACGCCGAACAGGGGCGGTCAAGTAGCAAGCAGGTTCCTCAGTCGCGGAGTTTATGCTGAACGCAGTGAAGTACTCCGCTCGGAATGACGACGGTTATAGGGGAATAAAAGGAGAAATGAGGGGCGGCTTCGCCGCCCCTCATTTCTCCCCCCCCTCTTGAAAACGCTTGTCATCCCTCGCCGTTGGCGAGGGATCCGCCAACTACCTGACCGTTCGCTATACTACATCGGCACGGACGAGGACGTCTGCACCAGCAGGACTGGACTTTAACAGCATCGTCATTCCCGCGAAGGCGGGAATCTCCTTGCTATTGACTGCCTCCTATTTCTGGGGGATTCCCGCCTTCGCGGGAATGACGACCTGTTTCGCTTACGGCGGAACACACCTGACAAAACAAGCCCATAGAGCAACGATAATGTTGCAAAATGAGTTTCTTGGAGAAAATTTGGAAATAAACGAACAACACCGCCCTGAAGCCGCGTAAAACGTTAATAAGCAACAGGTTGGTTGAATGGGGGGGGGGGTAAACGCTACGCACTCAGCACTTTGCGTGCCATTCAAGCGTAAGGATATGTTCGTGTTTGATAACATTTGGGTGCAAAGATACGAAAAATTTCTGAAATAAACAAAATCACCTAAAAATCCGAAGCAAATCATTGCCGAAAACAAACACCATCAATGTTAGCAGGATTACCATGCCTATTTGCTGAGTTACCATAAGGAATTTATCACTTGGCTTTCGACGGGTGATTATTTCCCAAAGGGTAAACACAATATGTCCGCCGTCCAATGCAGGTATTGGTAGGAAGTTCATAAACGCTAAAATCAACGAAAGAATTCCTGTTACATACCAAAATCTCGTCCAATCCCACGTTCCTCCGAAAAACCGTGCAATTCCGATAGGCCCTTGAAGGCTTTCGGTAGCCCTTACTTGCCCTGAAGCCACCTGTCCAAGTCCTCTCGCATTGGCTACCAATAAACTAATGGCATCTCTTGTTCCGAATTTTAGTGCAGTGAGTGCTGTATAAGGCGTGATCTCAAATATCTCAGATGCTCTCGGATTTGGGTGTATGAAAACTCCTAATATGCCTGTGTTATCTAACGTTGCGTTCAACGGAAAGGCTTCAGAATTTCGGCTTATTATAATTTCAACATCTTGATTTTTGAGATTACTCAAAACTTCTTGCAAATTAGCCAAAGAATGAATGTCCTCACTATTGATTTTCAAAATTCTATCGTTGGGTAATATGCCAATTTGTTCACCAATAGACCCTTCTTGCGACCCCAAAACAATTACAGGATATTTATACGCTCTAAAAAGTTGCACACCTGCATCCATCACACGTTGATGTGTATCTCTCGGAACGGAGATCGTAATGGTATCATTTCCACGCAATACTGTAACTTCCGAACCAAATAAAACATTCGCACCTTGTGCATCTTGAAAACGCACCACTCGCCGACCATCAACCGCCAAAATTCTATCGCCTCGTTCAAAGCCGATTTCTTGTCCGACAACTGATGGAGAGATGCCGTATCTCGACACTTCTTCATTGCTCAAAAATCCCCCCCCAAGTAATAAAGCCGACAAAATCAAAACACCGGTAACAAAATTCAGAAATATCCCGGCAAACAACACGATCAAGCGTTGCCAAGCCGGCTTCGAGCGATATTCCCAAGGCTGAGGCTCTGATGCTAAGCCGCTTTCGTCTTGCGTTTCGTCAATCATTCCTGCAATTTGGCAATAGCCTCCAAGCGGAAGCCAACCAACACCAAATTCTGTGTCACCACGCTTAAAACTGAATAATTTGAAGCCCCAAGCATCAAAAAATAAATAAAATTTATTGACACGAATGCCAAACGCACGTGCCGCTAAATAGTGCCCCATTTCGTGGATAAACACCAAAAGTGATAATCCCAAAAGGAGTTGTAAGGTCATTGTTAATCCCGCCATATTGAGTTAAGAGTTAAGAGTTAAAAGTTAAGAGATAAGAATTATGAGTTGCTTCGCGATTGTCCAAGTGCTCGGCTATTAGGTGAAGCAACTCTTAGTTCTTAACTCTTAGTTCTTAGTTTTTTAGCGTTGCCAAATTTCGCTTGTACAAATAATTCACAAAAATCATTGCAACCATCATCGCAGCACAAATGATATACGCCATGTGGAAATTTCCGTGAATATCATGAAGAAATGCTGCTATCACAGGTGCAACAACGGCTCCAAACCCCCATGCAAAATACATTATGCCATAATTTCCACCAAAATTTTTCTTACCATATTGGTCTGCTGTAATCGCAGGAAACACACTCAGCGTTGTTCCGAAACAGAATCCAACAACGATTATACCAACAATCATCATGGCTAAATTATCGTAGAACGCAAAGCCTATCATGTTGAAAGCTTGCAATATAAATATCACAAACAAGGCATTTACTCGACCAATCTTATCAGACATAAATCCACCGGCAATCCTTCCGACAGCGTTCATAAGGGCCAAAAGAGCCACCAACATCGGTACTATGGTCAGATCTAATCCATAAATTTGCTCTCTTGCTATGACTGCTATGCTTCCGATAATCATCAATCCCACTGACGATGAAAACAAAAACATCGGGAACAACATATAGAAACGCTTTGTCCTCAACATTTCGCCACGGGTGTACTCCACGGATGTGTCTGTGTTTTCTGCAGTTTCCTTAAAGTTTTGAGGTGTTGGAGGTACATAATCCGCAGGTGGATTTTTGATAAGTTGTGCAATCGGTGTAGCGATAATAATGGTTACCGCACCTAAAATTATCAATGTTTCTTGAAGCGTAAAGCTGTTGAGCAATACACCGGTTATAGGTGCAAAATATAAGGCTGAAATACCAAATCCGCCAACAACCAAGCCACTCACTAAGCCTTTTTTACTCGGATGAAACCATTTTAACGCCGGTGGCAGTACGCAACTGTAAGCCAATCCTGTACCTCCACCAGTAATGATACCAAAACCGATGGCTATACCTATCGGGGTGCTAAAAAGTCCTGAGATAATCATTCCAAGTCCGACCAAAAAGGCTCCACAAGTTACGGGCCATCTCGGACCAATTTTATCTTGTATTCTACCACCAAAAAAGGCTGCAAATGCAAAAGAAACGGCAGATAATGAGAATGGCAAACTGGCTTGACTGCTTGTCCAGTCAAAGGTGTATGGATCCATTAGCACCGTCCTAATGATGCTCCATGCGTACAAAACACCTATGGACAGGTTGATAAGTAGACCGGCTACTAATATGATGTTTGCTCTGTTTTTTGTATTTTCCATGTTATTCTATTCCAATAAGTTCAACCGTAAAAATTAATGTAGCACCCGCTGGGATTGTAGGAGGCATACCGCGGTCGCCATAAGCCAAATCAGAAGGAATGTAGAATACAAACCTTGAACCAACCGGCATCAACTGTACGCCTTCCGTCCAACCTGTAATCACTTGATTCAAACCAAAAGTAATTGGTTGACCACGTTGGAAAGATGAGTCGAATACCGTACCATCCAAAAGTGTACCCTCGTAGTGAACATTCACTCTATCAGTTGCTGCAGGTCTTGGACCTGTACCCATTGTTACAACTCTGTACTGTAAGCCCGATTCGGTAACTTGTACACCTGCGTTTCGTCTGTTTGCTTCCAAAAATGCTCTGCCTTCGGCTTTGGCTTGATCCAGTCTGCTTTGTTGCAGACCTAATTCAAATTCTTGCATAATTTCTCGAACTTCTTCATCCGTAAATAAAGACGTTTTACCATCGCGAGCGTCTTTCATCGCTTGAACAATTGTTTCAAAATCAAAATTAAAGTGCTCTCTCTCCATGTACATCATGCGTCCCCAATTATGCCCGACGATGTAACTGACTTTTTGTTCGTTTGTCATAGTGTTTCTGTTTTGTGAAATTAAAGTTGTTGTGATAAGCAGGGTTACTGCTGTGATTAAGATTTTTTTCATGGTGATTTTTTTTATAACGTAAGGGCGTATTGCAATACGCCCTTACAGGGTTATTTATGATATTTCAGTAATCCATCTAAGGGTGTTTGTTCTATTTTAGAAATTGTGAGTCCGTGTTTTTCTGCAGATTTTCGAAGCTCATCGGCAAAAATAAAGCCTACCGAGCCTACAAAGCACAACGGATATTTATCGTAGTTATCATAACGCAGAATTTGTTTTTTGAAGAATGTATCAAACGCTGAACTAACCAACTCTTTTACGAAAAAATCCGATTTGTTTTCGCTCAAAAATTCCACAAATGAGGCCAAATAGCGATTTGGGGCAGGTTCACGATAAATTATATCTAAAACTCTCGACAATTCCGCAGGGTATTTTTGTGCAAATATTTTTTGCAAATGTTCGGGCAGTTCGTTTCTGAAATAAGCCGCCAACAACTGTTTCCCAAGGGAAGCACCGCCTCCCTCATCTCCTAAAATGTAGCCCAAAGAGCTCACACGTTCGGCAATTTGTTCTCCGTCGTACAAACATGAACTTGCCCCTGTTCCCAAAATGCAGGCCAAACCCTTTTCTTCGCCATATAAAGCACGTGCCGCACCGAGCAAATCGTTTTCAACTTCAACACCGGCATCCATAAAGAAAGAGTCCAAAGCAGACTGCAACACTTGTTTTTTACGCAGCGAAGCACAACCCGAGCCGTAAAAAAACACTTCTTCCACTTTTTTGTTATCCAAAAATGGGTACAAGTCTTTTTGCAGAACGTTTAAAACATCATCCTCATCCAAAAAATATGGATTCAGTCCGATAGTTTGAACAATTTTCACCTCGCCTGCTTTGTTAATCAAGCACCAATCTGTTTTGGTTGCTCCGCTGTCTGCGATTATTTTCATATCTCTACAAGTTCTTCCTAGCTACGTTGGCAATCTCCGAAATCGCAATGCGTTCTTGCTGCATAGTGTCGCGATAGCGAATAGTAACTGTATTGTCTTCCATGGTTTGCGTATCTACCGTGATACAAAACGGAGTGCCGATTGCATCTTGACGGCGGTAACGACGACCTATTGCATCTTTTTCATCATATTGACACATAAAATCATGCTGCAACAAACTCATGATTTCACGAGCCTTTTCAGGCATTCCGTCTTTTTTAACCAAAGGTAAAATTGCAATTTTATAAGGTGCTAAAACGGGTGGGAATTTCATCACGACACGGGTTGAACCATCTTCCAAAACTTCCTCATTGTAGGCATGGCTCAGCATTGCCAGGCACATTCTGTCTAATCCGATTGAGGTTTCAACCACGTATGGTACATAACTTTCATTTAGGTCGGGGTCGAAATACTGCATTTTTTTGCCCGAAAATTCTTGGTGTTGTGCTAAATCATAATCCGTTCGCGAGTGAATGCCTTCCAATTCTCTAAAGCCGAACATAAATTCGAATTGAATATCTACTGCCGCATTCGCATAGTGTGCCAATTTTTCGTGATCATGAAAACGGAATTTTTCCGCAGGAATACCCAACGATTTGTGCCATTCTATACGAGACTGTTTCCAGTATTCGTACCATTCCATTTCCGTTCCCGGACGCACAAAAAATTGCATTTCCATTTGTTCAAACTCACGCATTCTAAAAACAAATTGGCGTGCTACAATCTCGTTGCGAAAGGCTTTTCCGGTTTGTGCAATTCCAAACGGAATTTTCATTCGCGAAGTTTTTTGTACATTCAAAAAATTCACAAAAATACCTTGTGCCGTTTCCGGACGCAAATAAACTGTATTCGCATCCTCAGCCAATGAGCCGATTTGCGTAGAAAACATCAAATTAAAGTGGCGAATATCCGTCCAATTGCGAGTTCCGGAAACCGGACAAGCAATTTCCAATTCTTCAATCAGCGTTTTTAAATCCGACAGATTGTTTTCTGTCAAATTTTTATTCATGCGTTGCAACGTATTCTCAATTTTCTGTCGATATTCCAACACTCTCGGGTTGGTTGTCACAAACTGCTCTTTGTCGAAACTATCACCAAAACGCTTTGCCGCTTTTTCGACTTCTTTATTGATTTTATCCTCAATTTTTGCACAATAATCTTCAAGCATCACATCGACACGATAACGCTTTTTGCTGTCTTTGTTATCAATCAGTGGATCGCTGAACGCATCAACATGACCGGAAGCCTTCCAAATTGTAGGATGCATAAAAATCGCAGAGTCTAACCCCACTACATTTTCGTGCATTTGCACCATAGATTTCCACCAATATTGACGGATATTGTTTTTGAGCTCAACGCCGTATTGCCCGTAGTCGTAAACAGCGGCTAAGCCGTCATAAATCTCGCTCGACGGAAAAATAAAACCATACTCTTTAGCGTGTGCAATGAGTTTTTTGAATTGTTCTTCGTGACTTGCCATAATTTAATTTACTTTATCCTGCAAAGGTACGAAATTTTTCTCAAACCACCAAATTTTTTGTAGTTTCGTTTTTTATTTGTACCTTTGTGGCTCAAAAACAACATAATCATGGAAGATATTTTAACGCAAATCTCTAAAATTCAGGCGTTTAACCAGTTTGGATTAACGCTTTTCCTGTTGGTGCCTTTGGTACTTATTGCACGAACAGTTGTTGCAGGCACCCGATATTCGGCGATATTGCTTGTCGTTATTTTCGGACTAATAATGGGCTACATCTTGGTTGTCACGGGTGTTTCTGTGCCGGGATTGCCGGGATTTCAAATGATAGACATTTTGAGCAAAACCACAATTATTCCGCTGATTGCGTCTTTCTTTGTTGGTGGACAAGAACTTCGAAAAGTTTTTCAAAAAATAAAAATCGACCCGAATGATTTGGTCGTTCCGTCCGATGAAGAAATTACGGTTGGAACAAACCGTACACAGGTTGTTTATATTGTCCGTACGTTTTTTCTGCTCGTTGGTATCGGAGCCGCATACAGCATACTCGCCGGCACAAATGTCAGTGAGTTAGCGAGATTTTATCCGCTATACGCTTACATAGGTATAGTTTGTGCGGTTATTTTGATTGACTACAAAGCGACCATCAAAAACAAAAATCTCTACATCAGAAAGGGAATTTTGGAAATGGCAACCATTGTTTTTGTTTTATGGCTCTCTTTCCACATTGCTTCGTGGATACATTCGGTTATTGCATTGCCTCAAATCTTTTTTGCGATGTTGATTACGTGTACAATGGGTGCGATATTCTACAAGTGGAGTTTCGGACCAACGATTAAATCGTTGCTGTTTGCAGGATTGCCTATTGTGCTTGCCGCAAATTTCCTCATTGGAGGCTCAAGAATGGCGGAAGCATTTACGATTTCCGGAATGAATTCTGTTTTAGCATTTGGTTTCTTCGGGCAGATTGTATGGATGTTTGGCGGTATTTGCTTGTTGATGCTTTTTGCAAAAACGGCAAATGTACGGAACTTGGCACCCGGACTTGCCGGAGGCTTGTCGCACGCAGGTTTGACCGGTGCGTGTACGGCTGGCGATTTCGGAAAAACAGCCGCTGCGAGAGCACCAATTATGATTAATGTTCCGTTTACAGCCCACGTTTTTGTGTTTTCCATCTTAGCCGTGAGTGCCGGTAATGGGCATTTAACAATGATTCCCGCACTGATTGTACTCGCCTTAGGGGTCGCACTAACTTACTGGTCGCTAAAAACACTTCGAAAAGCCAACGGCGACGACAGCAAAGAGATTACCGGCTTAATGAAATTTTCGCTGGGGTGGCAACTTTCCGCGATATTTGGTAGTTTTGTTATATTGAGTATTTTTGGAATGTCACTCAACAATGTAGCCGTGGCTGCAACGTCCTCGCTTTCTCACTTTGGTTTGTTTGCTGCAACGCAGGGCGGAATGTTTGGAGCAGATGTTGCCGAACTACTACCGTTTATCTTTGCCATGCCGTTTTTAGTGCATCCGTTTGTGTTCTTCCTATTCGGTAGGGCAATGGCTAATGATGGTGAGATGCCAAAGATTCCGGTACTCATCCTTTCCGGTATAGGAATATTGGGGGTAATATTTGCAGTTATATTGATTTAGATATTGGGGCGGGTAGACCCCGCCCCTACCTACGGACATGCCGATTGCGAATGTGTCGCCGTGTAGGGGCAAATGATTATTTGCCCCTACTTTATGCCGTTTTTTGTGGAAATCGCACATCATCAAGAGCGACAACTATTTTTTCGTAGTTGTCGGCAATGGATTCAAGTGGAGAGTAGCGTCAAATTTTTCTTTCATGGTCGAAAATTTTCTGCAAAAACACGAAAATTATTCTACAGTCGAAAATATTTCGCAAAATATGTGCAATTTTTTTACAAACTGGGCAGGGCAAAGTGGCTGTTGCACAACCACAAAGCAAGGGGATGTGCAACAGTCACTAAACCCCGTCCCCACATGCACATTACATTCCGCCGCCGCCCATTTGTCCACCGCCTTCACCACCCATACGTCCGGCTTCTTCTGCCGAGGCATCTCTCATTCGGCGGGTTTGAACATTTCCTCGTCCGAAACGATAGCTTAAACGAACATTTATTGAACGGCTCGACCAATACATTGCCGTATAATCCCGATGATACAAACCATTTCTGGCCGGAAGTCTGGTGTCATTCGTCCATCGATTAGCCGTGTTGAAAATATCGTTCACGTTTATCGTTGCAGTCAAAGATCTGTTGAAGAAAGTTTTTCTGAATCCGAAATTAACTGCATACATTCCCGTATTTCTCGTAAACAAATGTCTTCGAGGGAACATTCCCCAACTGTTTATTTCCATGTTCATCGTTGGCGAAAGCGTAATGTCGTTTTGAATAAAATAACGGGCATTGAAAAACTCTCTTGTTGTGGCAACATTATTGTACTCGAAATGCGTTCTCGACCATTCACCACCACCTGTGACTAAAAGTCGCCACATGTTAAAAAACGTGTGTTGATACATTAAGTTAATATTGATAGCATTATTTCGTCCAAGATTTTCGGGACGGCTCCACGCTGTATCGTTGCGAAAATGCTGGACTTGGCGTATTTCGCCATTGCTATGTGCATAAGTTATTCGAAGAATTGGAATGTGATTGAACGTGTAAGCCAAGCCGATAATATGAGAATATTGAGGCATCAAATAAGGATTTCCCTCACGGAAAGTAAGTGCCTGTTGCGGCAGTACCATTGGGTTCAAAAGTGAATAGTCCGGTCGTCTCAAACGACGACTATACGAAAGATTTAATCCTGTTCGGTCTGTTAGTTGTTGGCTGATATTTAGCGATGGAAAAAAACCTCCATAACTGTTGGTATGAACGCTATCGCTCGTTCTAAGATTTCTTCTCAAATCTCCGCTCAAAGCCGTATGCTCAAATCTCAATCCCGCTTCAATGCTCAATCTTGGCGAAAATGTGTGATTGATTTGC
>Ga0123355_10009516_pt1 | contig 14791 bp, 20 predicted proteins | sample TergutEmb28metaG_3_FD_89872 | JGI IMG/M metagenome (GOLD analysis project Ga0123355, IMG submission 89872) | Embiratermes neotenicus P1 segment gut microbial communities from Petit-Saut dam, French Guiana - Emb289 P1 | ecosystem: Host-associated > Arthropoda: Insects > Digestive system > Gut ...
CCTTTATTTGTTCTCGAAACCGCGGAACAAACCTCAGCGCCATGGACAAAATCAACGATAACGCAGGTATAATTCGTCCGAATAAATATACAAACTTGTCGCTTGTCATAACCTTGTTGAAACATGCAAACCACGAAATCACAGTTACAAACATTGTCGCTGTGGCAACGCCGAACATAATGGATTCGCGTGTTATCGGGTTTCCGTTCCAAAGATAACCGACAATTGTTCCCCCCGCATGATTAAATAACGGGTTTAACGCCGCGGTAACCAACATCATCGGAAGCATAAACACCAACGCAGTTCGCACGGCTTTTCTGCCATTCAGATATACCGAATACGCAAACGCGCAAACAAGCGACATCGCAAGAGTTACAGGATGCATAAAAAACATCGAAAATCCGATGACTGCGGTGAAATATATAAAATTTACCGTTGGATGAAACCCCGAAAACGTGTCACGTTTCATATCTTTCTCCTTGTTTGTAGGCTCCTTTTGAAAGGAGCTGTCGCCGTAGGTGACTGAGGATTGTCGAGAGTTGTCAAAATCTTTATTTCTTAATCTACAATCACCCGTCAGGCTTGGCAGAACCGTCAAAATTTTTAATTTTGCGAACGGTTCGTCCTTGAGGATTGCCGTAATCTTTGATTGCGTGCAATCTACCGCGCCTGCCACCCTCTTTGCCAAAGAGGGCTTTTCTACCTATCCGACAAAAATTCGCCGCCGACATCCCGCCCCAAATCAACCGTATACATCCATTCAATCACATCGCCCGGTTGCAAAAGATATCGTGACGACCCAAAGTTAGGAAACCAACCGTTTACACGATACATCCAACCGGATAACGGTCCGCCGTCAAGCTCGAATATATTATTTATTGCCTCAATATAAGCCGAATTAAATCCGGGTGTAAACCTTGATGACATATGAATTCCGGTCCGCCGCATTTCACGCTGAAGCACGTTAAACACACTCTCCCCCTCATAAGCACGAACGTTTGCCGAGAAAAAAATCACGCCGTCATCAGGCACAAGTTCGTGTTTGTCACGGTGCAAAAGATGCATATTGTTAAGCAACGTATCAACCCTCGCCGATAACGTAACGTAAAACCAATCATCGCCGACAACCATATCCCCCGGTTCAACAGGCGCTCTCACCGTATGGTTAACAGGAGTGTCTGGCACCAACTGATTCACCGAAGATTGTTCAGCGTTCGCCGTTACTATTTCGTCAACCTCAGTTACATCAGGTGTTATATCCTCTTCTCCAACATTTTCGTCCAAATTCTCATCGGTTTCGTATTCTTCTTCGAAATCAGGTTCACAATCAAGCTCGTAACCATATCCTTCTTCCATAAATTCATTCGGCGGCAATGGGTTGACAACAACTATGTCGTTCCCCCTCATTCCCTCATAAAACCACACAATGGCAAGCACCAAAATGATGCTTGCCGCCGCAATGATTTTTATTTTATGTTTTTTTAATATTCCCATAAACACTTCCCCGTTTCGTTTATAACAAATTTGCCCGCGCCAACAATCTCCACAACATTTCCGCAATCTCGCCGCGTAAAATCGGAATTTCGGGTTGAATGTAAAACTCCGAATCGTCCAAAATCCCAACGTTATACGCAAACGCAAGGGAATCGCGCGCCCACTCAGCAGGAGCGCGCGAATCACCGAACTGAGCTAAAATATTCAAAGTTTCGCCGTCCGTCATGGTTGTATCCATTCCGCACAGCCTCGCCGCCCGCGCAACCATAACCGCCGCTTCTTGCCGTGTAATCGTGCCGTTCGGATTGAATGTTGTCGGCGATGTTCCCATAATTATTTCGTAGTAAAACGCAGTCGCGACAGCCGTTGCAAACCAATCGTTGCTTTGAACATCTTCAAAAATAGTGATATGCCGATTCGGCAAACCCAATCCGCGAGTGATAATCGCGGCAAACTCCGCGCGTGTCATTGTCGCTTGCGGGTCAAATTCCGTTTCACTTCTGCCGTTAATAATCCCTCGCTCTGCCAACGCTTCAATCGCCTGTCTGCTCGAATGCGTTTGAATATCGTCAAACGTTCTGCCAACATGAATTATGTCAACTTGCCAAACGTCCGCATGTTTATTCGGCAAACCTATAATCGGTTCCGCAATAAATTTACCGCGTTTGATTGTGTCCGACATTCGATACAAGCTATTCCGCCCGTCAAGCAACCGTTGCACCGCAACAAGCGCGTAAAACGCTTGCTCGGTAGACAGCAAATTTTCATCGCCGTGGTCATGCGAATGACGAAAACTACCGTTCGGCATACGAAAACTCAAAAGATTATCAAGTAACGTGTTGCCGTTTTTCACAAATCGTGAATCGTCAATCGGAATTCCCAATTCAGCAAGCGCAACCAAAACTTGCGCAACGCTTTCAACCGCCGTGCTTCCCGCAGAAAAATTACCTGAAAATCCGCCGTCACTATCTTGATTTTCGGATAAAAACGTCAATCCGCGCTCAATCGCAGTTGCAACTTGCGAATTATCTTGATATTTCGCCAACGCTTGAAGCGCCATACCCGTTAAATCCGCGTCACCGCGTTCATGAGCGGCAGGCGGTCCATCAAATCCCGCAGTCAAATTCCAACCGCCGTCTTGCAACTGCCGCCGCAAAATTTCACCGACAAACAGTTCCCGCGTTGCTTGCGTTTCCGCGTTTTCGTTAATGGGAACGGAATAATCCAAACTATCCAACGCAAGAAGCGCGAAAATCGGGCCGTTTATGCCTTGCCAAATTGTTCGCTCAAAGTCGCCAAGCGTAAGTGTCAAGTCAAATCCCGCAACGTTGCGCGGGTCAAACCCCGCCGCTGTCAACGCTAAAATCACCCGCGAATATTCAGTAATCCGAACATTATGCAAAACGCCGTCAGCCTCGCGAACATATCGTTCAACCGTTGCAAAATAATTCTCGAAAAACGAATCGGAAACGTCGATTCCGCTCCGAGCAAGGCCAATCACCGTCCATTCGCCGCCAACACTGCCAACCTGCGGATTTGGAACGGTTGCAAGCAAGTATTCCGCCGTTTCGGCAATTGTAATATCAATGTCCGTTCTTGACATCGCGGAAATCGGCGCGGAAATTCCTATTAAAATCGAAAAAGTAATTAAAACAATTAAAAATAGATTTATTTTTCGCATAAAACCACCCGTTTTTGATTTATTTTTCACATTTTTAAAGCTAATTTAGTTTCTAATTTTCTGATTGTATTGCTAAAAATCTACTCAAAATCGCCGCCGCTTCCGCGCGTGTCGCAAACCCTTGCGGCGCAAGCGTTGTAGCAGTTCGCCCGCCTATAATTCCATTCGCAGCCGCCCATGCCACGGCATCTTCCGCCCAAAAGCTTACATCTTCCCAATCCGCAAACGCTTCGGCAACCTCATCTACGTTTTCAACTTCGGGTGATTCCAAATAGTTATATAAAATCAGCGCAAACTGCTCACGAGTAATGTTATCGTGCGGCTCGAACATTCCCGCGAATCCGCGAACAATTCCGTTTTCCGCCGCCCAATGAATTGCGTCCGAATACAATCTTCCGTCCGCAACATCGTAAAACATCGAACTTTCAACAGCAACAGGCTCGTCTTCCATTCGCCAAAGTATCATTACAAGCATCGCGCGTGTAATATTTGTATTAGGCGAGAATCTATCAGCTTCCGTTCCAAGCATAAGAGCGTTTGAGTAAGCAAATCGAACATAATCGTGATACCAACTATCCTCCGCAACGTCCGCAAACGGGTTTTCCCATTCTGCAACGTCCGAATCCGTGTCGTCTTCGTCATCATCTTCATCTGTGTCATTGTTTTCTCCGGGAATTATCGGCTGAGATGACGTGGTCGAACCACCGCCGCTTGGCGGTCTGCGCAAAAAGTCGTCCGGCGTATCGTCAGGCCCATGCGCGAAAAACCACATAACTCTATCGCCGTTATGAACTAAAATCGTACCCGATGAAGCGGCGGGAACAATCCAATTGTTAGTTCCTGCGCGCTGAATGCCGAATTTCCACCCTGAAAGCGGACCTTCTGAAAACTCTTCTACACCATTGATTGCCTCAACATAAATATCGCCGTTTGCAACGCTCCCGCGCGTTCTGATACTCAAATTACCGGCACGGCGAAGAAGGGAATAAACCGTTTCTCCTTGCGTTATGTTATGCACTCTCGCCGGCGCAAAATGATTTGTGTTGCTTAACGCAACTATCAAAGTTGCCTGATTAGTAATTATCGCACCGCCGCCATTGCCACCGTTGCCGCCGTTGCCTGACCCGTCATAGCAATCATCACAATCGCAGTCTTCATCACATGCTTCATCTACGCAATCATCACAATCACAGTCTTCGTCACACACTTCATCTGTGCAGTCATCGCAATCGCAATCTTCTTCGCATGCTTCATCACAATCACAATCGCCGTCACAGTCTGCGCAATCACAATCTTTGTTATCGCACTCGTCAATCTCTTCTGACGGCATAGGGATTTCAACTATCGGAAAAGAAATCGGGTTTGCCAAATTGGTGAAAAAGTTAGTTCTAAGTCCGATTGATGACATCCCGAAAAATACTTGCGGAGTGGCAAAAAGGTCCGTATTACCCTCGCTCCATGCAGTTTTAAAAGAACCGTCTTCTAACATAAAATACATAAGCGAGTGAATCGGAGTTACATATCTGTCGCCGTCAACCGTCCAATCCAAAGCGCATTCGCCAAGCGCGTTTATTGCCATAATTGCAAGCCCTGTCGCTTCGGGGCTAACATCAAGTCCCCAATCGGGATTAGAGAAAAATCCGCCGCACTCTTGCTGTGCGTTTACCAAATATCCGCGCGCATTCGCCAAAGCTGTATCGACTTCGGGATTTCCGCTTAAAGGTGAAAATGCAATAATAAACATTGCGGTGGTGTCAACGTCAACTCCCCACCCTGAGTCAACTCCGCCGGTTTCCGAATTTTGAAACCCGTCAACTATGTTCGAAATAAGATATTCAAACGTTTCCGCTTCGTCGGCCGCGACAAGAGCGAGAAACACGATTGAACTGCCGAACAATCCTAATCCGTCAATCATTGTTTCCACTTTTTCTTTATCGCTTACAACATAAGCCAACTCAGCGACATAATCTCGTCCGTCAAAGTCTGTCGGGTCTTCGCCCATCGCAATCATCGCCAAAATTTCTGCCGCCCACAAAACCGAAAGCATTGGAGCATTGTTTAACATTTCAGCCGTCATAAAATCAGCCAACCCAAATGTCGGGAATGTAAAATCTTCATCTTCAAAATCGAACCCGATTGTTGCAAGCGCGGCGATTTCGCGCCAGTTATTTTCTGTGCTTGTTAAGCTATTTCTGTTCCCTCTATACCATTCAACTGTTGAGTTGATAAGCGTAACGTTTGTAAGCGCAGCCGATTCGGTAATGTCTCCGTTGTCCGCCGTTGCCGCCATTGTCGGTAACATTGTAAATAACATAACCATCGCTACAAATACGGCAACCAGCCGCGGGAAAGCTTTTGTCTTTTTCATCATTTTTTCTTCCTTTCGGGTGAATAATTTTACTTTCCCTTAGGGTGTGTCTTTAAAATGTCAACATACCAAAAAACGGCTCTTTTTCCGCCCAATTGCGTTAAAAATTGTTGTTAATACACAAAGTATTGCCAAAATTTTTGCCTTTTTGGACGAAAAACTCTCTCGTTTTTGCGCATATCGCCATTTTAAAGACACACCCTAGGGAATTTTTATCCCTAAACGCAAAAACGCGCTTCATCTTTAAGACGAAACGCGTAAATATAGTTCAAATTCGATACCAGCTGTAATATCGGCACTTTAAACCACATTGCTTCGTCCGGGAAAGCAAGTGATGTGTCACAGCGTATCTGACTTATCGTAAACGGTTGAATTTTCCCAACCGTTTCGCTTCACAGTAACCTGTTTGCAGGGATTTTCACCCTATTCCGCGACTGCAGCCTTGGCATCTCCAAAGTTGCGCGACACATTCAAATATGGGATTACTTTACCACATTCTTTCACAATTGTCAAGATTATTTTTTGTAAAATTAAAATTCAATAATATTATCCGACCGCAGATACGGTTCTTTTACGTCAGTCAACCGCGCAAGATAATCCATGCTCGTATCAAACAACACCGCAAGTAATCTGCAATTTTCAAAGCTTAAATTGCGCTCTCCGTTTTCCATTTTCGAATAAGCAGATTGGTCAATTCCCGTTTTCATTTGAACTTGAATTTGGGAAAGACCTTTCGCTTTTCTTAGTTCTCGTAATCTGCTCATAATTTCATCCCTCCATATTTCTTAGTATACAACATAATTATGACAATGCGCCATATTTAAAATATGATTTATTTGTCCTATAAATTTCGGCGATTTCCTATAAAACCCATAAATTCGACACTATTTTTGTCGAATCTTGTCAACATTTTTCGAGCGAAAACGTAAAGTAAAATCTATTGTTGACAGCTATTTTCCTGTATGATATTATCATGAAAAAATACAATATAAATATAAAAAGGAAAGAAAAAAAGGAGAAAAATTATGAAAAAAGGAACAATGTACAACCGGACGGAAGTTGTCGAAAATTTAAAAGTCGACTATTTTGTTGTTGCAGACACGGGGTTTGGAATCGGCATTCGTGAAACCGCAGAGAACGGCGACATTGCCGAAGACATCGTTTATGATGTTTTCCCTACCCAAGCATTAGCGGAAGAATTTGCGTCAACGCTTGCGGCTCATACGGTTTTACCCGTTTCCCTCCGAGATATTTTACGCGACCACCTTGTTGAAAAGTTGATTTCTTAGGCATAAGAAGCGTTTCCATAGTAGGGGCGAACATTGTTCGCCCCTACTATTGGTATGCGGCCGACAATCTCTCTATCCCAATATCATTTGAACAACTATGACCGACGCGATTATTCCCGCCAAATCAGACAAAAGCGCAGCTTTTAAAGTATGGCGAATTCGTTTAATCCCAACACTTCCAAAATATATCGCCAAAGTATAAAATGTCGTTTCAGACGACCCCATCATAACCGAGGCAATTCTTCCCGACATGGAATCGGGTCCGCTAGTTTGAATTATATCATTTGCAATCGCAAGCGACCCGCTCCCCGACACGGAACGAAGCAACGCAAGCGGCAAAACGTCACTTGGCATGTTTAGAAAATTGGTTATCGGCGAAATTATATAACCGAATATATCAAGCAGTCCCGACGTGCGAAAAACCGAAATGGAAACCATCAATCCAATTATAGGCGCGATAATTTTTACCATACTTTTTATACCGTCAGTTGCGCCGTCAATAAATGTTTCATAAACATTTACTCGTTTATGTAAACCATAGCCGATAATTCCGCATAACATAATCGGCACGGCTAATATAGAAATATAGTGCATGTTTTATATAGCTCCCTTCAATCTATTTAGGCTCGCCTAGCCGGTGCTGTACATTCTTTCTGCCTTGTAACAACTTAACCAACACAACTCCGACAATTGTCGCAATCAAACTCGCAATCCAAATAGGAACTATGATTTCACTGGGATTTGCCGAGCCTTCCGCCTGCCGAAGCGCGATAATGGTTGACGGAATAAGCTGTATTGACGCGGTGTTAATTACAACAAACATAATCATTTCGTTTGACGCGACAGACGAATGATTGTTGAGTTTGTCAAGTTCTTTCATTGCTTTTAGTCCGAGAGGGGTTGCCGCATTCCCCATTCCATTAGGGGTAACAAGTTGAATAATGCTACGATTATTGGTTTATATGGATTTTTAACTTATAAAATCTTGTTTACTTTTCGGCTTGCCTGTGATATAATAATGAATATGAGGCGGTGAGGTTATGAGCAAATTATCATTTAAGACATTTTGCGTTGAACAATACGCAGATTACAAAAACACCCCAAGCAATGAAGTGTTTACTTTGTTTGCTAAAAATGGTGTGCTTGAAATGCTTGACACCGACTATGACATTTTGCACGGCTTCGGATTTGAGTATATCGTAAGGGATATAGACCAATTTTTAGGCGGTGATGTTAAATGATATTATATCACGGTTCGACTGATATTGTAGAAGTTCCCGAAATCAGAATGTCGGAGTTTGGGCGAGACTTTGGAGCAGGATTTTATACTACTGACATTAAAGAACAAGCGGAAAAATGGGCTAAACGCTTGGCGAGGATTAGGGGCAAAAAGCAAAAAGGGGTTGTCCCTGTACTCAATGTGTATGAGTTTGACGAAAAAGCGTTTGAGGACTTATGTATAAAACGCTTTGACGGATATACTATGGATTGGTTGGACTTGATTGTATTGTGTCGCAAAGATGTAAATTTTACACACGAATTTGATATTGTAACAGGGCGAATTGCTGATGATGATGTAGGTGAAACTGTGCAAACTGTTGTTGACGGATTAGCACCGAAAGATTACGCATTAACAAAACTAACATATATGTCAGCGAACAATCAAATTTGTTTTAATACCGATAAAGCGTTGGAGTATCTAAAATTCGTTAGGTATGAGGAGTGTTAGATTATGGCACACGCAACTATTAGGGCGGTTACGGCAAAGAATATTGCACAACTAATTATTGATAAATATTCAGTTGATGAAAATACGGCATTGCAAATGTTTTATGAATCGGGCATTGGTGAAGCGTTCGCCGATGACGAAACAGGACTATACGGACAGTCGGCATTATATATATTTAATCTATTTAACGAGGAATATAAAAACGTGTATAGTTGATTTAAAGGGGTTTGTTATGAAATGAGATAACTTGAATATTACCTTTTATAATTAGGTAATATAGCGAGAATTCATACGAATATTGGAGCGGTAATACTTCCGTTAATTCGCAAGATAAATTTAATAAAAAACTATAATTTGAATGTTACTTTTTGGCTTTAAATAGGCTAAAAGGTAACATTTTTTCGTTTGCGTAACAATTGTAGGAAAACTGTTTACATTGCTCATAACGTGGTATATTTTATAAATAAAAGGGGGTTTACGGATAATGTTTAACAATCCACGCTATCTAACAAGAGGGATAAAAGTAGAAATACCAATACTTACGCAAGTTTTAATGTGGGAAATGATTGACAAAATGCAAGTTGAAAAGAAAGATTATTTGCAAGTTTTTAGATTAAGGACAGCAGAGGCAAACGGCGAATTAGTACAACAAATAGTACATACACAGGAACAACCGCCGTATGAAAACATAGTTACTATAAATACAAAGCCTGTCAGTCAAAAAATATTCGTGATTGATGATGTTACACACTCAACTATGCTTTTAGCAGACGAATATTAAATAAGGAGCATTTTATGAATATCAAAATTACTGATTATGACTTAACATTAGACAGAAACATAGACGAGAGCGGAGCAAATGGCATATATGATTTGGCAGGGGATATAGGGTTACATATCGGCTTGGAGTTAAAGGAAATTGGCATATTGCCCGACTGCTATACTATTTTTGGCTCGGATTACGGACAAGAGTTGATTTACAATGTACTTCAAGATTTCAAGGAATATTTTATAACCAAAGGAGCGGATAACAATGGATAAAAATTTAACAGATTACAAAAAAGGTGATAGAGTAGAAATTTTTAACGCTGACGATAAATTCATAGACCGTGGAAGCGTGATACACGCAGATGATGTCGGACAAGAAGTTGTCAGAATTGATTATGACGGCACGGCAATTTATATTGAGGATAATTATACAATCAAGCCCTTATACAGAAAGGAAAATTGCGAATGATACTTAACAAAGAAGTTGAACCAATCAGAAATATCAAGGATATCAACAAAATCAAGCAATATTTATTCGGCAAATCTTGCAAGCGTGATTATGCGATTTTTGTAGTTGGCATTAATATCGGATTAAGAGCAGGGGATTTATTAGGTTTATATATTGGTGATGTAACTGACGGACACAGGATATTTGACGAGGTTACAATCAAGGAGCAGAAAACAGGAAAAACAAAAACTTTCACGCTAAATCAAAGTGCAAAAGAAGCAATCCAAATATATTTAGATACGTTGTCAAATGTGGATTTAAACGCTTATCTATTTAGCAGTAGAAAAGGCGGCAATCTTGGAGTTCGTCCGTTACATCATATTATTAAAAGGACGCTTATAGAATTAGGCATTAAGGGCAACTATGGAACTCATAGTCTGCGAAAAACAATGGCTTTTCACCGATACAACAACGGCGTACCTATTGAAACATTGCAAAAGATGTTGAATCATTCGTCAAGTGCCGTAACATTGCGATACATAGGAATTACAAAGGAAGTTATTACGGACTGTTACCTTGCTGTTAATTTGTAGGCTTATAGAAGAAGAATTCGGTTATGTTTTTAAAAAGCAAACATTAATCGTCTGCTTTTGGTGATTGCTCGTCAATGTTATCCATAACATATTCACAGCATTGTACCACAAAACTATTCAAAGATATACCCTCTTTTTGAGCAGTAACAGACATTTTCTCAATAAGTATTTTAGGATATCTAAATGTTTTGTTGATTGTTTCTTCGGTTTTCTTGAATTTGAACACAAAACCACTCCTTCCACTTTTCATTATACAGGCACAGCGCAAAATTTGAAATATAGATAATTTGCAAAAATAATTCCGTGCAATTTGCAAGAAATCTATTTACAACGATAAAGATTTGTATTATAATTATAAAAATAGTTGAGGTGGAATATGGATTATAAAAACTACATCAATAAATGGATTTGTATTACAGATGACGGAATATGGGAGTCTACTATTGAAGATAAAATATCGTGGGATAAGAAGAAAGACCTTTTGTGTGATACTTCTTCTGCAAGAGAAGACAGTTCAAAACGGTTAAAAGTTAAGAAAATTGATGTAGGACATTATATTTATTCGCCAAAAGATTGTGACGGAATACGCCATTATGGTGAATTTACTCTCGTTCGGATAACACAAGAAAATATTGATAGATACAAAGAATTGATAGACAATTATTTTGATGAACTTGCCGATGATTAAAATGTTAAAAATTTGAAATATTACATTTCTGTAACAAAGACAGATTTTTGAACCGTTTAATATTAGACTATGTTATGCTTATTAAAAATATATAAATAAGGTAGGTAGGAAATGCTATGTTTGATGAATACGGTGGTATTACAAGAATTGATAATTCTTTTAGGAGCAATTCAGTAGGTGGGGGCAAACAACAAAAGGTTACTTTTGAAAACGGTCAAGTCGGATATATTGACAATTCGTTTATGAGTAAATCCATCGGCGGCGGTAATCAAAGAGTTTTAAGAATGAATGACGGTTCAGAATACCATATAGACAATTCGTTTTTAAGCAATACGATAGGTGGCGGTCATCAGCAAAAAATCACGCAAACGAAAGCGTCTACAAATAATTATAGCACCCCAAACTATGATAATAGGCCACCCGATACATCAAAAGGTTTTTTCAGTTATCCAACTAATACAGATATGACAAAAGGACAATGGGTTTTTGCTTGCATTTTTGGTTTTTTATCCGTTGCTGCTGTTGTTGGATTTCTTATTTGGGGATTAACTCAAATGGCTTGGTGATAAATTACAAAGGAGATTTTGCAAATGAAACAATTAACTTGTGAAATATGCGATAGTATAAATGTGGTAAAACAAGACGGGCTTTTTGTTTGTCAATCTTGCAGTATGAAGTATTCTGTTGAAGAAGCAAAAAAGATGATGTTTGAGGACATCTCGCAAGATAGCCAAGCGAATATGGTGGAAAAACATCTGCATTTGGTACAAGTTGCTATGCGTGATAAAAATTGGGACGAAGTATTAACGTATAGCGAAAAAATTTTAGAGATTGATTCACGCAATGCGGAAGCGTGGGTGTTTAAAGGTTATGTGTTAGCCCAAAAGTCAATGGAGGGCTTATTTGAAGATGAATCCTCCCCTAATTTCAATCAAGCTAAACAATGCTTTGATACGGCTTTTGATAATGGGTATGTTTGCTCGGACAAAAATGATTTAATTATTGATATAGCAACGCACAGTTTTCTTTGGGTAGATAAATGGGGTGGAGTAGGTTTTGAATTACTAAAAAAATGTTATAAAAACGAACCGAATGATGATAAATTAACACTTCAAATATTAGAACAATATTGGAATCTGTCTGGCGAAATTCAAAAAATCGTTTTTGCAGAATTCAACCTTTCTGACGAAGTAAGGTTTAAGCTTGGAGAATCAATTATAGAAAATATGTCCAATGACGGTGCAAGTCAAGAGGAAATACAACAATACAGCCGTGCAATACAAGCGATTTCTCCTGCATCTAAAATTAATGTGTATGAAAAAATGCTAAAAGAAATAATCGAAGATTTGAAAGACGATAAATCTGATTTCATTGGTGGTGATGTTCTTTTTAGTTTGAATTGCGAATTGGCACAAACAAATATGAAAAAAATCCGCTCAATAAATCCCGCTTATGTTTTTGATGATGAAATTTTAAAACTTGATAAAAAATATGACGAACTTTTGCCAAAAGCAATCGAAATGGCAGTAGAATTAAGACAAATTTCGGTTGCAATGCTTCAGCGTCGATTTAAAATTGGATATCAACGTGCAGATGAAATTATCGACCAAATGGAAGAACGCGGAATTACTGACTTATGCGATGAGGGAATCAAACCGAGGAAAATATTAATATCAAAAGAAAAATTTGTTGAAATATGTGCCGTAAATGGTTGGGAAATAAGCGGAGATATTGATTCGTACAAAAAGCCGTCTTTGGAATGTTTGCCAATGCCTGATTTTACAGATTAAATTTGATATATTAAGGAGCATTGACGATGAAACAATTAACTTGTGAAATGTGCGAAAGCACAAATTTTATAAAACAGGACAACGTGTTTGTATGCCAATCTTGTAATACGAAATATTCAGCCGAAGAAGCAAAAAAGCTAATGATTGAAGTTGAGGTAACTGTGCAGACCATTCAACCTAATTCTATTGAAAACTATTTAAAATTATGTGAATCCGCTATTAATGAACAAAACGCTGATAAGGCATTAGAAATTTGTAATAAAATTTTTAAAACTGACCGAAATAATGCTTGTGCTTGGAACTTCAGAGGAAAAGCCAATCTTTTAAAGTCAGCCGATAAATTCAACGCAAGTCCGCAAGAGCGAGGTAAACATTTTAGCGAAATAATAAGGTGCTATCATAAGGCTTTGGATAATGGTTACCAAAATTTAGGTGAAGATAGCAGTATATGTGATTTCGCAGAATCAGTATTCGAATTTATTAAAACTGATGATTTTGACATTCCAATAAATGTAAAACAAGTTTTTTCTCTACTTAAAAAAAGTTATGCAAGTGAACCTAACGATGATAAATTTGTATATACTATGTTAAATAGCAATTATTGGTTGGAAATAGAAGAAATAACCGCTTTTGACAAATACAATCTTTCTGATGAAGTAAGGATTGAACTTGGAATGGCATTTATGCTAATATGCAAAGACGAAGACAAGTTAATTTATTATATTGATACATTGCGAGAAAAATGTTATAAAAACGAACCTAATGATGATAAATTGGTTCTTGAATTGTTTAAAAAACAGCTTCCGCTCGAAACTTGGAAAAGAACTGCTTTTGATAAATATAATCTTTCTAATGAAGTAAAAATTAAACTCGGAATGTCAATTATATTAAATTCCGACGAACAACTGAACAAGCAACATTACATAACTGCAATGAAAGAAGTTGCTCCAACAGAATTTGATGAAGAATTTAATGTTCGTGAGCAAGGTTTAAAGCAAACGATTGAAACATTGAAAAAACAAGAAACTTATGCAGATAAAGGGATTGACATATCTTCATACAAAACATATTGTGCCAAAGCACAAGGAATTATTGGCGAAATTCAGATAATAAAGTCCGATTATATTATTGATGATGAAACGAAAAGACTTATTGAGAAAGGAAAAAAATTGAAAGCACCGCCCAAAAATACGACAAATCCTGTTGAAGCAAGACAAAAAATATATAACCAAAACACATCATCAAAAGAAAATAAAGGGTGTTCACCTGTTTTGTTATTTGTTTTAGCAATTTTAGGAGTTATCGCAGGAGTATTAATTTTTGCAGTTGATATATTTGGTATATTTAGTTAATATAAAATTTAAAAATAAAACAATAAAAAGGAGAGGTTCACGATGCAAAGAACGGAAGTAACTTTTTTAATCAAAGGCAATCCGAACAAACAGACGGAAATTGTTAGCGGTGGTTATATGCAAGCAGTCAACCAAATCAAAATGAAGTATGGCGAATCAAATGTAACAATTTTAGGTTATAGGAACGCTTAATAAAAGCTAACAATCAATAAGGAATATAAGCCTAATCTGTTTATATTCCTTTGTTTTTGCCCTCTTGCGTTTATTTAATTTGCGTTACAGGTGTAAAGAAACCGTTTACATCCGTCACAACGTGGAATATAATGCCAAATAAAACGCAAAAACAAGGGGGCAACTATGAACAAAGAACAAAAGCTAAAATTATTAGATTCACCAAAGTTAGGCAAACAAGATACATTTACATTCGGGTGTAATATTTGCGGTGAATGTTGCCGAGGTCGGGACGGCGAAAATGCTATTATGTTGACAGCATTGGATATTTTTAAGATTGCGAAACATCTGAATATCACGATTGAAGAATTTTTACAAACATATTGTAATTCTTATTGTGGCGAGGATTCCAAAATGCCG
>Ga0123355_10009517_pt1 | contig 14791 bp, 4 predicted proteins | sample TergutEmb28metaG_3_FD_89872 | JGI IMG/M metagenome (GOLD analysis project Ga0123355, IMG submission 89872) | Embiratermes neotenicus P1 segment gut microbial communities from Petit-Saut dam, French Guiana - Emb289 P1 | ecosystem: Host-associated > Arthropoda: Insects > Digestive system > Gut ...
CCGAGGTTTTCCATGCTTTCCCTCGGTTGTAAGCCGAATGCTAGGGTATTCCTCTCAAAGACGGGGCACGGTCCGCACTCTTTCCTCCGCCCAGTGGAGGGTAAATGGTTTGCTCTATGTATTGTTGATGTTGACTGTTGTTGTTATATGTAATTTTTGTCTGTAACCGTGTACCACTGCCACCGGGTATACACCCAATTGCAGTTGAATAAATATCATATCATATCATACGTGCTGTATTATACGTGAAAGTTGGTTTTATCATTGAAGTTTTGATCTTGATTTTTGTGCAAAAATTTGTACTCAATACACAGCAAATGAGCACGTGCGGAGCACAGTAGAAACACAAACAAGATTTTAACTAGAAAATATGAGAAAAAATGCCATTTGAGGACGCGGGCATAGATGGGAGAATAATATTAAATAGGGTCTCGAGGACAAAATGGTAGGAGCAGAATAGGGTTAATTCGGATGCCGATTTGTTCCAGTGGTGGGAATTTGTGAACAAAATAATCCAACTTCGGGTTACACAGAAGCACATATGACGTCATTGTTCAAACTAGAAATCTTATGTACAGCTGATCCCACATAAATTATACTTAATCCATATTACCCTTTGTTGTCAATATATCGAATGCTGTCGACGTAAAGAGGCAGCCTCAGAAAGTTCAAGACATAAAGTCTGATCAAATCACATCCAAAGCTACTTTCTAAAGATATTTTTGTGTTGCCGTATTCTCGTATAGATATTCATGTGATCTTACATTTCCTTCAAAGAGGCCTACTACATGTCAGAACTACTTAACGTCTAAAGATTATGTAAATAAATTATTGACCTGTTCGGTTCCTTCCTCAGGGTAAACACACGTCACATTCTCACCAACAGCAGAGATCGCTACACAAATTGAAGACGAAATAGTCTATCGCTTCTCGGGTTATTAAAGGACGTCATTTCGGGAACATAAGACATGTTATATGGTAAAGAGGGGGCAGCTTAGTCTTTTCCCTAACTTGTCCAGAGCTAACAACTGATCCCCACCCAACCTGCTTTTGAAGGGGAATTAAGGGCTTTTTTCGTAATGATTAAACGACGGAGAAATGAAGCTGGCCATCTACCTATTGCCGCGTTTAGGAAAGAGTGGAGCTATACCTCTTCGCAGCCATACGCTTTCATGTGGGTTTAACCCTTATCCTGCTAACGTGGAGAATACGCTGAGCTCCTAATAATGCCAGCAGATGGCAGAATGGATTTAATTCGGGTTTAAAGGGCTAATTAAGCACAGCTACAACGTAAACTTTGTAAGTTGGTTCTGACAAGAGATTAAGCGATGTGTCGTCATACTCTCCGTTATTACACAGTTTTTTTCTGGTATAAATTTAGCAACGTAATACAGGAGAAACCTGCGCCTGTGTTTTTCCAAAAAAAGTCAGATCAAATGAAATAATCATTCTTAATAAATAAAATTTAACATTTATTATCTACTTTGATATTTACAACTGGTACATGAAATCAAATTACAGATATTTCAGTGAGATTAAAAAAAAGCACGAAAAATTTGAAGTGCTGAAATGAGAATGTGTTAACACAATAAATGGCTAAACAAGGCAGTTGACAATGTGAAATAAAGTGTATTAAACTGAGCATCAACAATGATATCTCTGAAACAAATATTACATGTACATTATCGTGGTCTATGCACAATATAGACAGCTTCATACCCACTAATTGATTCCCAAGTGTCATTTAGCCCCGATATAACAACTGTAAGCCCGTGCATTCAGTTCCCGGTCGGGACGCTATTTCTTTCCCATATGTAGAAATTCATCGTTCTCTACTCTACGTAGCATACCTTCCTCTTTCAGAAGCACCAAGATAGCTCAAGGATGTTGAATGAGACACTTTTTTGTCTAACATGGTGTTGCACGTGTCTTTAATTGTAATGCCAATTAATTTTTATGTCTAAATCTTCTTATTGTTTGGTTTATGTATCTTTGTGTCTACACATAAAATAATTGACTGAATTTAAAACACTGAGCGCATATGTTAGGCATGCTTTACAAAATAAGAAAGTCACTTTTTTTTTGGAGATTATTAACAAATTTCTACCTTTAATGTACCTATGTCTTGACAACTTTTTGAAGTTCGGTACAGTGGGTCTGCACATTCTTATTTTGACCATTAATGAGTTTCGTGGGAAGGGCTACAAACAAAGTGAAACATTGCTGGAGGGCGCAAACGAAAGTTCCAGCCGCGATAAAATTCGATATAGAAGCAATTAACCAACTTGATGCACAAAATCTTGTTTTATAATAAGTTTATTAAACGCCTCTACATGTTTCGAGCACTGTGTGCACATCATCAGGAGGTCAAAATTGTATATACAACATCTGGTATCATCACACCTGTAGGTGGCCGTCCGGTGCACAGGTTCTCTCAACCTGTGCACCGGACGGCCACATACAGGTGTGATGGTACCAGATGCTGTATAATACAATTTTGACCTCCTGGTGATGAGCTCATAGTGCTAGAAACATGTAGAGGCATATAATAAACTTATTATAAAACAAGATTTTGTGCATTAAATTGGTTAATTACTAGGATTATACTGAGATGCACGGTCAGCAAAACATCAAAATTCGATATAGAAGATGACAGGTCATTTCGCTAAGCTGTTTTGAGTGTAGCGAAAGTGGCTGTGTGAAAGTCATGTTTTATACTTAAGAGCATAAATACATTTATATCCATTCTGCGCGCACTGATTGACCAGTCTTCGTAGAATCAGGAAAAATACGCATGTAATGTTGCTGAGAATCTGTGATCTCGGGAACAGGCGCAGAGAAGGACACGCTTTTTTGGTTGAAAATATGAACTTACATTTATGCATGTACCGTTGAACCCTACATCATTTAAAAAAAAGAACGCCTTGGTGATGTGTGTACACTATGTTACGCAGTACAACATTCGTAATTTCTCTGAATTGCTTTAAAAACTGTTTACCATATTATCAGTGTTATTGACAAATTTCTGTAAATTATTCCTAGCGCTGTACATTCGGAAGGAAATATAAGATAATTTTTTGTAAATTATATGCTTGCACCTTTTGAATCAATGAAAATTAAACTATGCGATAAATTCAATTGTGTACTACTTTCAGTTCAGCAACTCGTTATGTGTTGCGGCAACCAGATTTTGCAGTTGAGACCAACGTCCTTTACCAGTTACTGCTTTGAAAAAATAAGTCTAATTCCTTACGACGAAAACTGAAATAAGTGAACAACACCCATTATAATATCTTCTTATAGCTTATCATTGCTCTTGTGAAATTCTTTCAAAATCGAAAGTAATTATAGTTTTGCAAGATACTGTACATAATGTCGCTTGAAAATAGTCTGCTATGGAGCAGACTTGTTCTATCATTATGGAAGATGCCTGTTTAACGATTTAACATGCATGCTTAATAGCATAACGTAGAATACTAATGACTGTACCTATCAAAGTCATGCTTTCTTAATGCAATATTCACTATTATTCCTGGGAACCTGAACCCACAAGACATTACAGAAAACACAAATTGTGCAGAATACTGAGACCAATAGATCAAAGGTCAGTTTAATATTACTTCTTAATAATGAAGTGAGGGTTGCATAAGGACAAAATGCTTTACTCTTTTATAAGAGACGTTGAACTTCACACGGAATCTCTCCTAATTTCTAGAACCAAGGCCTTCGTTTAAGCCCGTTTCTTTTATGCCTTTTGGCTTTAACGCCCCCTACCGAATTACACCACTTCCTAATATACGCCCTATCATTGTCGGTTTTACGCCCTTTGAATGGGTTTTTTCCATTTATTTAAGTCTTTTTTCTTATCGGATTACTATTTTTAATTCACACCTCTTTCATTTACGTCCACTATTTCAGGAATGAAACTTGAGCGTAAAACAAGGCCTTGTATACTGTTATATATACATGACATTAGGACGATCGCATGACTTATGTTCGTTGTCATGGTCTATAAATATCTCCGTTACACATTACTGGCATCCACATTTCCAAACGGTGTTCAACGTCATTCTCTATATGCAGTACATTACACGGTAATGTTAGAGTCTACATAGACTGTGCAGTTCTCGCTGCCTCTCTCTTGCCACGATACAGCTATCTTTAACTACATATATTTAAGCTGGGCTAGAGTTTGTGAACTGCACATTGAGAGATTTCAATGTGTTTTATTTTGAGGGTAGTATATCTCATTCTTTTAACAGCTACATTACGTGTTTGTAGCAACTTCACATTATGCTAAAGACTGCAATTCACTTATGTGTCTCATCCTCAACGACTATCTTTACGAAAGGGCTGAAGTTCATTTTAACAGCAATTTATTCGAATTTGTCTTTGTGCACTAAAGAAATGAGAGTTTTATTCAAACCCATTTTAGTCCTTTCTTTGTAAAACAAATGATGCTGTTAAGGTTATTACTGAATGAGAAGTACACCTTGATATTTTCATAATAAAACCTGTCCCAGGAAGATTCTCTTTCCGTATAAAGAGGTCTTACTTTACTCCAAGGAAAGCAAATTATTTTGATCCAATTCATAGAGAGCGTTGAAATGTATACCTTGTTTCGATTATCCTCACACACATACACACCTGCTATTCTGTCGTACTTTTATACTTATGCTGGTAAACAACAACGAAATTTGTCCGTAATTTAATTTTCTCAGATAAATTTCTTCCCTGTTCTTGTTGGGGCCATGTACGAGTTCATGCAGAGATTCCAGAGTCGTGTATATCTTCGTGTAGTCAATGAACACACAGCCTGAACTACAGCTATTAAAATCGCTTCTCAAAGTCATAAAGGGCCTTTCTTCTTTTGTAATTTGAAATGTAATGCCTGAGATGACAATACGTTTTTCACTTCTGCACTGTTTTTCAATTTTACCTTCGTGACTCAGAAATTTTTAGCAGATGTCACGTGTTCACGAGCCATAAGAAATGGCAGCGATGTCCACAAGTGGCCCCCGGTTTGCCAACCGTTATTGTAGTAATACGAAGATGAGGATATTTCCATGCTTGGTTATTATGGATTGCTGTATAGGAAGTACATTTGTTGACGAAAGTTGTTTTAAAAGTCTGCAGAAATTACATCTCAATTGGTTTATGCTCCACAATCTCTCGAATTTCAGAGAGTTCTGTATCAGACATGTAATTTACATTCAGCTCTCAGGTTTATAGTTTTAGGTGAATGTAAGTATAGGATTCTTTTATGCTTCAATATACACTTAATTATAATATCTCCTTCTGTTGTTGTAATTGCTTGTAAATGTCCGATTAAAGGTAAAGCGATCCCGTTACAGGCCCGGTGTGGCCCAGAGGGTGGGTAGAGGTATAGCTCTACTCTTCCATGACCGCGGCACTAGAAGGGGTTGAGTGGTCAGCAGCACGCCCCGGCCGCACTATACCCGTGGTAAAGACCCTGTACCCATTTTACAGGAGGCTGGGTGGGCCCCAGGGCCGGTCTGGAAGGGCGGAAAATCTGGTCCCCACCGGGATTCGATCCCAGATCATCCAGCCCGTAGTTAGTCGCTATACCGACTGAGCTACCCGGCCCACCGTAAGTTTCCGATTAATTGCACAAAACTGTTGATTTAGGCCCGAGACTCAAAGCTGTACATATATGACCATACAGAGGCTGTAATGTAGGTGTCTTCAAAATGTTTTTACATAACAAGTGGGTATTACTCTGTACGTAGACAATTACTCATGCAGTATTAATAAGTCTATTCACCGCATTTAAGCGACTCGCTACGGGCTGGCGATCTAGGGATCGAATCCCTATGGGGCGAAGTTTTTCCATGCCGTCCAGACGGGCCCTGAGGCCCACTCAGTCTCCTGTATTATGGGTACCGGGACTTGCGTGGGGATAAAGCGAACGGAGCGTGGTGCTGAATGCCCGTCTCTTACCGTCGGGTTGCGAATTGGTAGGAACTATAATTCCATCTCCCATCTGTACCGACATTGACATGTCATGGGGTGACCTTAACCTTTATTCACCGCACTTCACGAATTAGTAAGCCACATTGTTGCCACATACATTCACGGCGTGTACCCAATAAACATGGTAATATACAATCGGAAAATGTGCAATTTTGTGAAGTGCCAGATTACAATTAAAAGAATATTCACTGTTCTGGATGTGGAATTTTAAATGCAGAATTTGAATACAAATTGTTAATGGCAAATGAGGCAGCGAAAAGCGGCGATGAACCGGTGTTTTTCTGAAATGGTTATACTTGACGGTCTATCAGTTCCCGCTCTTCTGATAAGCAAAAAATTACGGTAACAGTAAAACTAAATGCATGTAACGCTTTAACTCCATATTGAGCGTGCATATTTCTTCTAAGAAGTGCATGATATTTGGTACATTTTAGGCCCAAATCGCGTCTGTTTGGTGGCTTTTATGTATAAATAATAATGTTAGGGCTTAGCAGAATTTCGTTTATAAACGACTTCGTTGCTCACATGTTTTTCTATCTCCGGTTGCTTTATTAAAAAGTGACTGAAAAAATCAGCTCACTCGTAGCATCACGGATCTTAGTGACATCATGAGCAATGTTGAGCAGACCACTTGGCGGTATCAAGCAAACGGTTATTGCTGTCTTTCAACTGCTCAGTTTTCAAGTCACAAGAAATTTATGATCAATGCCTTGAAATTTAAATCGAAGAGAGTTTTTCGTAATATTTCCCCTTAGAAGGACATAACAGGGAGCCTTGTAAGTGCCACTTTTCTTCCATATAAACTCTTCGAAATATACTGAATGAAAAATTTTACGGGCCCCATACACCCTAAGTTAAACTGTGTAGTTTAACTGTGTAAAAAATTCAGGAAAACTGAACTGAATGTTCTCTGGCACAGCACAGGTTTCCCATCAGGTTTGTCAGTTTTTTGTGAGTTCTGTGTGTCTTCTTGTGCCTGTGACTATGGTGGATAAAAACAAAGCTGTCGCTTGCTGTTTGCTAGCCACATCGGCCATAATGTTATCCGAAAAGAAGAAAGCGTAAAATGTAGAGTAAGAAGTGGTATTTGAAAAGAAATATATCATGTGATGCTCATCTGCTGAATGAATTGCTAGAAACGGATGCTGAATTTGAATGTCTTGAGATGATGCCATCGTGGTGTCGGCAGGTAAACTAAGGAAACTGTGGGATTCCCTGAGTGAACTGCGCAAATCTCTATATGAAAGACGACTTGAAAGACAGTTATGAGGCCTGCGCTATTGCCTGCCAAAACTGCGCAGTTTACTCAGTTTTTTCGTCAGGTATGACTTCACACAATAAAATCGCTCAGTTTAACTGAGAGTGTATAGCGTCCTTTACATAATGTAGTGGCGTACCTTCACATACTTCTGCCGTGAATATTTGGCTAAGCCTTAACGTTTATTTTAGAATATGCTTATGGCGCTGGTTGATGTTTGTGTTTGATATTTTCTGCATAGATCGGGTTACAAAGAGCCGTATTTGTTCGGTTCACTTCCTATGGTTAGGCAGAGACACAAAGAAGGAGACGGCAGATTGCTTCAGGAGACGATGATCCTAGTGTTGGTGGTACTTGTGGAATTTTTGGAGTGTTTCCATGACTGAGCGCCAAGGACTGGAATTGATATTCAGTTACATAATCCAGTTAGGCAGCCATTTCTTTCCAAGTTTAACCCCAGAAATTGCTCAGATTTGACTCTTGTTGACCAAATAATTTTTACAGATTTCAGATGTTTCTTGTTATTGGCAGACTGATAAACGTGACACCTGCTTCAAGCAGCGCTGTTAGGCAAATAAATGATGTGATTAACGGCAATGATCCTAGTAGCAACGCTAGTGTTAATGAAGTAGAAAATATGCGGTACGGGTGGAAATAAGACATAACACTTCCCAAAGAAGAATGTTTACGTGTTAAAGAGGGCATAGTGCTGTATTCTTGTGTGTACTTGATTGGGCATGCCAAAAGGTTGCGTATAGCATTAGATAAGTTAAACAAAATACGGTTATTATTCTCATAAATTATGGTAATAGCTTTGTTTCCAGCAAATCTTTGCACAGTGCAGTTCTTCCCTAATTGTTGCAGTAAATAATGTACAAATATCAGATGTCCCTTGAGTAAGCTATATGTTGAAGAATTTCTCAGTTCAGTTAGAGTTTTTTGCTGGTCACGACAAAAGGGATCTTGGCCTAGGCCACAGCAGGTTTTCCTCTGTACTGAGACTGTACCGAAAGTTTTATATATGGCTCTTTCCAGTTTTGCCTTCAAACTCGAACAATTTACAATAAAGCAGCTATCTGTAACCCCCTTTCTTACACTAAATATGAACAGAATATGAACTACAAGATATTCTGGGAATCTCAGCTGCGTCAGAGAGGCACCACGACATGTTTTAGGCCTGCTTATAGGGCGAAATTTGTCCCACAGTATTAAGTAATGACACATTCTTTCAAGCGTAAGCGGCATAAGTGTACACACATACTGTCGCCAACATTATCTACAATAGACGTCTGTATTAAATCCATATTGTATGCTCTTTATGTTAAACTGTAACTGGTGTAGGCCTAATGCATGTATGAACGTGCGTGTGTGGTTGTGTCATGTTACAAAATAGACGCGCCTCGTAGAGCGTCCATTATTTGCAACATTTGTAACTACACAACTGTGTCTTGTGTATGAAGCCGATCCCACTGCATTTCCAAAAACCAGACAGCTTACAGTTTCTCATGGTATTTCTCCAGCCAGGACGCAACGGTCTTGTAGTTCTTCTCACGCCATTCTACACGCAGCGCCAGGCTTTCCACCTCCTGCTCCATTTTCCTCTCAGCAAAACTGAATTTTCCTTTGTTTGTGTCGTAAAACTCTTTAAGCTGAAACACAGTGCAACCATCGTAACAAACAACTGTCATAGTGACGTCACAAGTGGAGCCAATTTGCACCTACGCCTTCTGTCTACTGGCCCTCAGGCGACATTGTAGGGTCACTCTCAACGTTCTCACTGCTAAAGAAAGAGTAATGTGTCAATTTAGTAAATAGCTCCAGGAAAGTGAGTCTCTCTTGAAAAGTTAATAACCACGCAGGGATTTCGTACAAGGTTTCTAAAAGGCCAAAAATTGAATCCGATTTCTTGAATACTTTATTGATTAAACTTTTATATCCTTGTACAGAGCACTAATTTTAGGCGCGTTAGCAAAATTGCCTAAAGCGACTATTTGTTTCGTCGTGTCTGTCTGTCCGTCCGTCCTTCCCTTTGTCCTCATGGGACAACTCGACTCCCACTGGACGGATTTCCATGAAATTTGATATTTGGCATTTTTCTAAAACCTGTCGAGAATATTCAAGTTTCTTGAAAACAGGACAAGAATAACGGGCACTTCACATCAAGACCAATACACATACATTTGAGCATATCTCCCTCAATTCTTCTTAAAATGAGAAATGTTTTAGACAACAATTGTAGAGAAAATCAAAATGCAGTTTATATTCAGTAACGCTTTTTTTTTTTCGAAAATCTTGTCACTTATGAGATGATGTGGGAAAGGTTGGACAGTCGAAAAGGCCACAGATGGTAGTACGATACGGCACATGCACATTGCATGCCGGATGCCTAAGGCTACAAACACACAAACAAACAAAAAAGAAACATTCGCGATATGCAATGCCTATTGCTTTTCCATTACAACAGTAGTGGTAAGAACGCCTCAATGTAACGTTACACATACATTTTCTGTCTTTTTTCCAAACTTCAACTAAGAGAAAGTCCTTCTTTGTGTGTTCCGCTCCTGTTTAACAAACACACAGACTTTTTTATGTTTTGCTGACCGTGCATCTCAGTATAATCCTAGTAATTAACCAACTTGATGCACAAAATCTTTTTTTGTAGTAGTTTTATTAAATACCTCTACATGTTTCGAGCACTATGTGCTTGAAACATGTAGAGGTATTTAATAAACTTATTATAAAACAAGATTTTGTTCATCAAGTTTGTTAATTACTAGGAGAAACATACAGACGTCCTTGTGCAAAACACGGATTTCCTAGATGAAGAACATCTTTTAGTGACCGTCATACAGATGTATTGATACTCATGGTATTATAGTTGAAAACTTAATCTAGTTTTAAACGGAATTCTTTTATACTTCAACCGATAGTCCGTTATTATTAGTTCTGCAGGTCTCAGAATTAATATCTTCTTTCCTATCGCGTGGCCAAAGATATCAGAAATTCTCAAGAAATTATAGCTGATTGGCTACAAAACTGCTAATGAAAGGTGAGACAGCCCCATTCTGTTATCAGTTTACACATATATATCTTTCTCCAAGTAAGGTAAAGGTAAAGTGATCCCGTTCCAGGCCCGGTGTGGCCCAGAGGGTGGGTAGACGCTTCCATGAGCACGGCAATAGAATGGGGTGAGTGAGCAGCACGCCCCGGCCACGCTATACCCCCTGGAAAGAGCCGGTACCCATTTTACAGGAGGCTGGGCGGGCCACAGGGCCGGTCTCGACGGGCGGTAAACCTCGTCTCCACTGGGATTCGATCCCGGAACGTTCAGTCCTTAGTCAGTCGCTATATCGACTGAGCTACCCGACCCACTCTCTCTCCAAGTAGTCGTACATAACTCACACTACAAGGTACATTATGTTATACATTTCGGCTTGTATAAGCCATAAGCAGGCCTATAGGCCTATAGGCCTGCTTATGGCTTATTTTACCTTGTATTGTGAGTTATGTCTCGCTGCTTGGAAAAAATAAATACATCTACAAATCTAGTACCATTACAAACTGCCGGTAGACTCATGTTTGTTTTGAACAAATTAATGGTACACCATTTAGTTTTTTTTTCTGTTTTCTTGTGTTTATTGTATGCTCGATTCTCACAGATAACCTGGTGAGCATGATAATTAGGATACTGCAGACAGGCAGATAGGCCCCACACTGTGGTTCGCCTACATACTTATTTTGTGACTGGCGACCATAACTTCATGCGCTGCTGCACACAAGCATTGTGACAACAGATCCCAAACAAACAAACAAACAAATCTCTGGTGTCGGCCCCTCTTTATTTACACAGCAAACCAAGTGTTCATTTTTTCTGCCGGAATTCTTCCATCAGCATGCAGTATGATTATTATCGATTACTAAAGATGATCTGTCACTTAAGATCACTACCTATCGCTGTCCATCACTATAACCATTGTCATTTTTCTTCACCACGCGCTACTCCACTGCCGAGTTGTTGCAACAATTCGCTATAGATTATCATCGTTTGGTGTCAAGTACTGTGAATCTCCGCACGTTACATTACGTGGTCCAGAGTTAATAATAATCTGGAATTTATTCTTTTTTCCCTTTTTAGGGAGATCTTATTCCCGGTGTTATGCACTTTCGTGAAATTGTGAATAGCGACTGTTAGCCTTGTTACGTATGTCTGTCTATCCGTCCGCATGGAACAGCTCGGATCCCACTGGACGGATTTCAAGAAATTTGTTGTTTGAGTTTTTTAACGGTCGATAAATTTCAAGTTTGTTTAAAATCTGATACAAATAACGGGTACTTTACACGGAGACCTGCGTACTTTTATTATTGTATCTCGCTGAATTGTTCTTAGAATGAGAAACGCTTCAGACAAAAGTTGTGGGGAAAATGAAAACACGCATTTTATGTTCAATATACATTTTTTTTTTTTCCACAAAATCGTACCCTTATGACGTAATGCGGGAATAGAAGGTACAGTCGGACACATAAAATATGACCCATGCGCTTTGCATGCTGAATGACTAAGGATATAAACACACAATCAGAATATGTAATATTTATGTCTTTTTCATGGCAACAGTGGTTACACGGGAGCGCATCAAGATTATGTGTGTATGTACATTGCTTGTATTGTTGTTTGTTTTTAAAAGTGTCGAAAGGGACCTTGCAATACTTCTGTTCAATATTTTATTGCGAATATTTGTTGCAAAAGTTAGTTTTCCACATTTCAGTGATCTAACCCTTAATTTTAAAATAGATGGTGTTTTGAATAACTTCTGAAAATTGTAAATTGCAATTGATTCGGTACGAAATTAATGTACGTTAGCACAGTAACATACATGGTGTACGCATACCTACACATATGACACAAATACATAAGCGTACAAAACATAAATACTCGCGCATATAAACAGATCCTCATTATTGTGTCGCAGCCTGAGGATATCATTGGAACTTATTTCAATAAGGAGCGCGCTGTAAGCAGCACCTGGATGCTGTTTCCTCTATCGATATGCATTGATCCTGTCTGCAGATAATATTGAATTTAATGAAAATTCCTGAACGGCTTCTGCCTGCCGCGTGACTACAGCGATAGAGCAGAAAAGGTAAGACGCAGCGAATAAAATGCCTTGCGCCGCGTCACGTTATTATGAAAATGCGTCACCTTTGAGTGTATCTCATCTCTTCTTCCGGACTGGAACTCGATTCAATATTACGTTGAGAGTAACGGCGAAATTCGATTTACAGGATGCGTACAATATTGTCAGTTTATTCTTAGCAAGTTCTGTAACTTTTAAATTCAAGACATGAGGCTCGCCGGAAAGGTGAGGCTGCAGAGTACACGTGAGGCAATTCCAGTTACTGAACACGTAAATTGCTTCGTATAATGTAATTAGTACTTTTATCTGGGTTTGTGAACTGATGGCAATATGAAAAGCCTAATTTTCATTAGTAAGAACAAATAACTGCAGATACACAACAAAAATTCAGCACCAATGCGACATAAAATACAAACTGCAAGTACTACGTTTTAAAGGTTTACTGTGCCAATTTGTGGGCCGGGATGGCGCAGTCGGTATAACAACCTGCCCTCGAACCCACCCAGCTTCCTGTACACTGGGTACCGGGCCTTTCCCGGGGGTAAAGCGGTCGGGGTGTGGCCTCGACCGCCCCCCTTCATTTGGCGCTGAGGTTAAATAAAGAGTACAGCTATACTTCTCCCCCTCTGGGCCTTTGTGGCCTGTTCTAGGGCGAACTGTAGCCTTACTGTGTCACTTTTACGAAAATGAGTTCGGTAGTAATATTGTTAGCAATTTTGCACTGCCTGAGAGCCACAGCGTCCCTAGTCTGGCTAACTAATTAACTGCATGGAGCAGATTCCTTCTTGAGAAGTTAGCCAAGAAATTCCTCTCAACTTATTTTTATGATGGCAGTCAGTAGTGTAAACCAAGATAGAAGTATTTTCCGAACTAAGAAATACCTAAATTCATATAACACTTACAGGCTTCCTGAAAGTGAAAATTTCTTTAGTCAAAACAAGATAAAGCAATCCCTCTACAGAACTGGACAGGCCCTGAGGGTTCCAGGAGTTTGAGGCTCCCAGATTTCAAGACAACTGGCACATGAAGGCTGTAAGTTTGTCAGCTGTACGTACCGGCCACCTTTACCCAACTAATCATTCCTGGTACTCATTTCTGTTAGAGGCTGTGTCGCCCCATGGCCATGGTGTGGCCTGAAGGATTATGTCAATGAAAAATTCCAATGACACCATCGGAATCGAACCCGTAACCTTTGTAGCGCAGTGCCTCGACGAACTACAGCGCGCCACCCAATTTATTTAGTACCTGTCTGAATATCAAAGTCACATTACTTTTCTAGATAAGCTTAATACTTACATCTTTATATTCGATGTCTGTTGTGAGTCCAGAGACTGCCCCATGAATAATATGGCCAAGCAGGAACTCGTCCCTACCAAATCTGTTAAAATATATATTGAGTGTTACACTTCAGGTTCAAACATGTGATATGTCTTGCACAAAACTTATTGCCGACTTGCTGCACAGTGCTTTCATTTTCCAATAATTATTGCTTCGACGTGTTTCGGCCAAATTTCTTGGCCATCTTCAGGGAGCTCTCGAGTTCATCGACATGTCAACTTAAGTAGTTGACACATAAGCTGCACATGTCGGGGTTGACATGTAAGTTGACACTTCGATGACCTGGCGAACTCCCTGAAGATGGCCAAAACTGTGGCCAAAAATGTCCGAACAATAATCAATGGCAAATAAAAGAACATTGTGCGACAATTTGGTAATAAGTATTGCATATACGTATACCGTAATATAGTTGCATGGAAAATGTACAGTAATACATGTGGTATGTCTGTTTAAATGTACAGAGTGCTACATTCCTTGCAAACATGTTGTAAGTTTAATGACAATATTCGGTGTTGTAGCCATACTACACACGTTTATCCTGTATAACTACAAGCACCGGGCACGGAATACAGCTGTCAGTAAGCAAACACATACTTATCTAAACTCACACTTATATTGGACTTAGTTCGTCTTTCTTGTAGCACAATATTTAGGAGGTTCCATCAAGAGGCAAGAATAATACAACGTGCCAGCTGAGTCCATTTGGAGGTTCTATTCTTCATTCCTGATCCCAGGACTTCAGTTTAACTAATGGAATTAACAAATTGCTTGCTTGTTTCTCATTATTTTAGACTCAGAGGAACTTTCCGTAACACTGCTTTTAAGCTAATGTCACACTAATACAAACGTCCAGCATGTGTCAGTCAAATATGATGAGGTAAATTCAGTCAAAAACACGACTATAAATATATGGCTAAATGACCCAATAGACATCCCACCAAACTTAGCTTAACAAAAGAACGTAAAATGATGATGAGATCTCAACATCACCACGCGGTTTAGGCATATTATATAAAACTCTTTTAGCAAGAAAGTTGTCAAAACCTGAAGATGGCCGCTATAGGCC
>Ga0123355_10009518_pt1 | contig 14791 bp, 7 predicted proteins | sample TergutEmb28metaG_3_FD_89872 | JGI IMG/M metagenome (GOLD analysis project Ga0123355, IMG submission 89872) | Embiratermes neotenicus P1 segment gut microbial communities from Petit-Saut dam, French Guiana - Emb289 P1 | ecosystem: Host-associated > Arthropoda: Insects > Digestive system > Gut ...
ACTTACTCCATGGTGCAGAGTCCTTCTTGAGAAGCTAACTGGTTTGCAGCTAGTCAAGAAATTCCCCACATTTCACGGAAGCCGAAGGTTCATTACCGCACTCACAAGCGTCCGCCACCTGTCCCTATCCTGGGTCAGCCCAATCCAGTCCATATACCCACATCTCACCTCCTGGAGATCCATCCTAATATTATCCACCCATCTATGCCTAGGTCTCCCCATTGGTCTCCTTCCCTCCAGTTTCCCCAGCAAGACCCTATACACTCCCCCACTCCACAGTTTCATTATTTACAAACTTGAGAACTATGAAGATAATTGCACATTATTACAATATATTGTACTGTAGCAAACAGGGAACTGCAGAAATAAGGTTATGCAAAAAACAGACTTGTTTAATTAAAGAATTTGCAAGTCCCTTCATAATGCTTGTTGGTGTTTGATGCGTGATGCCACATGACAGTAAGGCCAGTGTAAACGATCACTTAACCAGTACTATAGTCTCAGTCTTCCTTCAAACAACTTTCAGTACCACAATGTGATCTAATTATACAGAAATTAATATTTACAAGAAGTTCTAGGTACAGCTTATAAGCCCTACTTTCCTACTGCATGTACTTGTGCTGTCAAGACCAGGCTTGGACAAAGGAAATTTACTGATGCAAAGTAGTCTCATGCATAGTCATAACCTCAGATTCTAGTTCAGTGTCTGAAGTTGTCAATATATTACACACCACCACCACCTCCACCTTTATTAACACCACACTATTTATTATTATTATTATTATTGGTAGTAGTAGTAGCAGTAGTAGTAGTACTAGTAGTAGGTAAGATGATGGTGCTAACTTCTAATGGTGTGAGAGCCATACCAGATTTCAAGAAAATCAGTCAAATGGTTCAAGAGTGCAGTGGGAGACACAAACACATGTAGACATAGTGGTGATCTCACAAGTGTGCTTTTTTAATGGAACGAAATTGCCTTAAAAATCAGAGAAGAAACTGGATTGAAGTTTAGTAACTTGATCTGCCTCATTTCTTTGATCTCAGAACTTCTAATTTTCTTGCACCAAAATGCAGCCAGTGAACACAATCCAGGTCAAGGTATCATTAAAAAAATGTACAGTCAAGAGCTGTGAGAGATAAAATTCTATTTCACTTGACACTGTATATTTACATCTACTGACACCCCAGAAATTCCACTCTAATTCACATTAACGACAAGGAACATTCTTCTGCTTCCTAATGGAATGCAGTTCATTGATCAAGTACAGATACACTTAAGAAACAAAATTAAGTGAATAAGTCTGCTTACTGAAAGGGAACTTCCTCCATGCTCAGAACACTTCACATAAATATTTTTCACACCACTTAACATTTAGATTAAATATTTGTAGTAATAATGTATAACTTATGACAGTACATCAATGTATACAGCACATCATATATTGGTATATATATTTATGAGCTGATGATGATAATGATAATATCATAATAACTATTACATACAGTTTGGCATAATGCATACTTACACTTATTGCTGTACATTTATGAACAGGACCTTTGCTTTTACTTACATATTCAACTAACCATTATTTTCATTTTTCCGTGCAAAAGTCTATTTATGTAAATATAGCCAACTATTTGCACTTTTATTATGTTATTTCTAAAATATTTCACATAGAATATCTTAAAAGCACACAATTTTAATTAAAATTTACTCCTACATGTTTCAGTCATCGTGTGACCATCTTCAGGGAGTCTTTCTTAAAATATGTTACCTAAAAGAAGTTGCTAAAATTTATACTTGTTTTTTATGTGGCAGCATGTATGTGTTTGCATGTATGCCTTCTGCTAGCTCCCTGAAGATGGTCACACGATGACTGAAACATGTAGGAGTAAATTTTAATTAAAATTATGTGCTTTTAAGATATTCTATGTGAAATATTTTAGAAATAACATAATAAAAGTGCAAATAGTTGGCTATATTTACATAAATTCAACTAACCAATTTAACAACACAAAAATTAATCTGCATTAGGCCGTAAACAGAAATGGACCAACACTAATTCCTTAATGACAATAAAATCAACTAACCTAAACAATTCTTGAAACATTCAGGGCATAAAAAACATACACAATACTCTATAGTGATCATATATAAATTACTATACTGAAAATACATATAAATGTGTATGTTAAGGATCAGTCATATTCTGAACTATAATTTCAGCTTTAGTTCGGGCAGTGTTTATACAATGAAAATGGAAACATCAGGTAGGTTCATAACTACTTATATATGTTTACATATATATAGTTTGAAGTGGTGTATAAAGGTTTAAGGTATGGTTTAAACATATCCTCAAATGATATAATGTTATCAAGTTTTAGAGCAGAAATTTTTATGTACCTACTGAGAAGTTCATAACAAGAAGCTAGTCTTCACGGGCATATTAATTTTAACAACGATATTTCTGATCTGTATACATGAGTACTGAGCCACACATATGCACACAATGTTCAAGAAAATATGACTGACACACGTGAAGGTCAACAAGGTCTGACGGACATAAAATACACCTACCATTTACCTCCAGGAATATACGAATACTGGAATTTTAACTCACATCATTTTGTGATAACACCATGAATGCAACTTCATACTAAGCCTACTATCAGGGATGTGCTTTACACTTTCATTCACTATGTCAGTAGCATTCGGTACAAATATTCTGTTCGCAGAAATTTTCTTGTGAATTTTAGCTGGTGATTTTTCATTAATCCTGTAATACTAAGTCACTGTGGGTAACACAAATGATTTCTGATATTAACTCACTATAGTTACTCACAGGAGGTGAAAAATGCTTGAAAATATAGCAGCCAAGAAAATATGTTAGTCGCTTCGAAAAAGGTGGATCAATAACTTCTGGCACTCTGCGGCTGTCGCTGGTGGTCATACTGCAAGACTAATTTCCTATTCTAGTTGTACAGTTTATGTAGAACATGGCATTTTAATTGTTGGAACCTCCCAACTATTTTGATCATAACTCCTTCAGACTTAATTTACCACTGCCTCTGTGTGACATATAATGGAGGCAGACAGCCAGAATTCCAAATGCTACCTCCCTAACACTGGTTTGAGAATTAATCTCCAGCCATAATATGTGCCATGATCCATGATCATTGCACAGATTTCTGTAGCTGGTTATGGTGTCACATTATGATGCTATCAGCTGTTGGGCAAATTAAAAAACTACCCACATCCATTCTACGGCATATATCAAAAGGTAATTGAACAGTTAAAACTGACACAACTTGGTTATATTTTACAATCTGAGCTGAATGTATTTGGCAACAAGTACTACTAATTTTCCCCCAAAATATTGCGATGTTCAGCTCGAATTCTTGTACTTTGTATTTATCTAAATGTATTGCACAATACTTAGTACAGGTAGAGGAAATCTGAATTCTAAGTGACAAAGATTTTGCAATAACTGGTCTGACACAATGCCAGAACATAAATTCTTACAATGCCCACACAATGTCAATATGCAATAAGCTATTCTCTTTTAGTATACATGTGGTAGGAGGGGAGAGCTGTTTAGGAAGAAACCAAACTATGAAGCAGTTAACACATATACTGCACTGCACTATGTTATGCAAAATACATGTTACTGAAAAAAACTCTTGCATTATTCATTATTATTGGTATAACATTCTATGACAGTGAATATGTAACCTGATACAAACTATTTGTAATGCAACAGTTACAGAAAATGCCACTTGGTGGTAAACAGAAATTACAGTATGGCCAATGAATCTAAAACCACATATGTAAGTGAAATAGATATGAAGATTCCAATTCTACCTATGATTTCAGGAAGAATCTCTCTCTCCCTTCTGTTAAGCAATCCTCTCCTCACTGTCTCTTCTATTAGCCCACACCACACATTTTACATTGCTGCCAATTGCACAGAAGGCATTATAATTCTGCAATGCAATGTAGCAGGACAATATGTGAGCACAATCTAGCAAGTCACCTTACTGAAGCAGTAGAGTCATTTTCTTACAAGAAATGGGTATGGGAGACATTTGCAAACTTGAACAAAGAAAGCCAGCATTTTGACCTGTACCATGGATTTCAGATTCATTGGTTCTACTGTGAGTTTTTTAAAATGCAAAAATCCTAATGTATTTTCCTTTGGCCTCTACTGGCACTCTGCCAGAAGGTCAATATTATTAGATATGCATTTGCTAGTATACTTATCTATGAAACGAAATACAGCATATGTGTGGTGAGTATGTGACTAGGAGACTTGGTTTTGTGTTAAGAAAGATTCATGGCATTCATTTGTGCTGAATATTCTTCCTTGTTTGTATTTATATTATCAGATATGAAACTCTGACACATGAATTTCATGCTTTGCATTTACACACCAGATGAGATGTGTTCATTCAGTTATACAAGCTCTATTAAAGTCTGTATTCAAAAATCTTGAGTTTAGTCTACATGAAGTTGTATTGTGAAAAGCTGCAAAAATATCATGAATATTAATTATTTAAACCCTTTAGTACCAAGCATTATACACCTGTCACACGCAGTGTGATGGTCAAAACACCAAATGTCAACTACTGCCAGTGGCGAAACATGGCACTCTTATGCAGCACTTTAAATTTCAGTCTGCTGGGGTCTTCTGCAGATCACATTGGGCATTTCACTCTGGCACCAGAGGGTGAAGCATAACAAACTGTGAAAATTATTTTCATAGCACATGGTACACGACACCTCGGAGCATGCAATAAATATGTATGTGACCGTGTCTTTGTTTATACCTTCATTTGTGAAGCACAAAAACAGACAGATAGTGATAAGAAAAGGCAAGTCAAGTGTAAACCGAAAATGTCAAAATCTAGACACAGCATAAAAAGCTGAGGTTTCCTTTCCCTTTATGCCACTTTTAAAGTAATGTTTCATGGAAAGTAGAATGTAGAATTAGAATAAAATATTGGTATCCCAACAAAGTCTGTTCACAAAACAGTGTGAGTGGAACTTATACCCTGATAATAAATGTACATGGTCATGGGTTCGTAAATTTTGAGATAGACCACACTGGTAAACACTCTCAGGCCTTGAACATACAAGACCTGATTTAATGCTCATGTAACCTAGTAATGAGAAACATACCAAAAGAAAATCCTGTCCAGTCTGTTCTCTTGTTATTTACAAAATGTCATGGCAAACAAACACACAATTGTTCCATTCTATTAAAAAATATTTCAACACAACACAGGATGAATTAGAGGGGAGTCTCAGATGACATAAGGGGTATAAGGTCAATACTTTGTTGAAAAGCAGAGATTTCATGATTAAGGGAAAAACATTTTTATGAATTGTACTGCTAATTTTTGAATATGTGTAATGAAACTGTTATGTAATCTCATTTTTCAGACATGCTTATAACATAAAATGTACAAATTATTTCTCATTCATCCCAAATGCCAGAAAAAGTCAAAACCAACACTTGACAAGATGGTCATTAACTTACTATAAACTATAAATAACCTAACCAACTGACACTGTAGAAGCAGAACCTGGAGGTTTAATACTGCTAGTACCAATGCAATGTTCTTAGGTGCTCCTGAGCCACTTGCATCCACCTCATCTTACACTTAGGTTAAGTTTAGTGCTACACTTCTATCTCATCTGTTCAACAGCTACAAAAATGCTATGGGCTAATTGTCATAAATGTGGGAAAGATGTTCTTTGTTCCAAGCACCATTTACAAATATCGAAGTTACAAATTTGCACAGAAAGTTCAGCAGAACAATCCAAGCAGCTGGATACAATCTTCTATAAAACAGTCTTGTGCTAACATACTGAATAATGCACAAAATAGTGAAATGTGACAACCAACAGAGCAACAGCCACTTACAACATCAAAGAACAAGCAGACATTGATGAGTAAGGAATCCATTGTTAAAGGTACTCATGCATGGCCCCAGTAGCAAAGATAACCAGTTGAAGAATATGTCCCCTCCCCTCAACAAATCAATAATTTGGGACCCTCCTGTAATCATTAGTGGAGTTAATCCAACAGATCACAACAGGGATTCAGAATACTGCCTTCTGTAAGAAGACTGGAATCCAGTCCAAAAGAAACCACAACAAATTGTAGAATTCTCTACATTTCTGTGCCCACCTAATTCAGGGTGCATCCCATGCCACAGGACCAGCAGAGTTCTCCTCTATACCACTGTATGGCCCCTATTCTGATGGCAGCATTATTTCTGACCTGGAATAAGATTACAGTGCAACAGTGCAAAGGACAGGGCTTGCTGCTTCAACCATAAGAATAGCAGCACTATCAATACTTATTATTTGAAGTTTGGTAACATATTTTCAAACATCACAAAATTACAATACCAAGTTCAGAAGTCTGAATTCCTGGATAAAATATCATTAAATTCAGTTTAGTGTTGATCTACATTTATAAGCTACATTTTCACCTCAGACATTCTGTTGTGTTTGTACATATTACAAGGTAGCTATCACTCAGATTCAACACAACTACTTATTATGTTTCATCAGAAGAAAATATGGCTACCCGTTTCAGCCAGTAAGTGGTCACCTTCAAGCCACTAAAATACATAAAACTAAAATGATATTTTCAAGTTCATATTGGTGAGGGTACACTGAGATCTCAATCTGTGGGTGTTACAGTATGTATGACAATATAAAATGTGAACTTCAATGAAACTTCAACTATTTCCATAAACTACCACAGGTAGCAGCTTCCAAAATGTAAAACGTTTTCTTAGACCATCTTCTTCCTTGCAGCACATCACTCAGTTGACTCACATCTTAAATATTTGAGATGAGAGTTAACTAATTTTATGTTTTGTTGACCATGCATCCCTGTACAGCCTTTTACAAATGAAGCCAACACTACTGCTTAGTATATTTATTTCAGCTTCTCTACATGTTTCGGGCAACTATGTGCCCATCATCAGGAGAACTTACTGCATATATGCGACACCGGTATTTTTTACTCTGTGTGGATGACTGTCTAGTATGCAGGGTAGAATTTCTTTCCACCCTGTATACTAGACAGTCATCCACACAGAGTGACAAATACCGAGTGTCACATAGATACAGCTATTTCTCCTGATGATGGGCACATAGTTGCCTGAAACATGTAGGGAAGTTGAAATAAATATACTAAGAAGTAGTGTGCACCTAGTTGTCTTCATTTGAAAAAGAGTTAACTAAGTTACGAATATTGTACCCTTCCCAACTATAACAGAAAATTCATAATAACATAAGGTTATCTATGTAACAATACACTGTAGGAAGTTACCTGTTGCATTAGACTAACAATTTATCTGAACCATAAATTCTTCTTTTTATGCCTGAATACAGTTAGGTTACATTCCTTAAAGAGTCACCCAAGGGTCTCTGTTCTAAATTTTATCATGAATAATTGCCACCTGAACGAGCACAGTGGGCAAAAGGTATTTTACATTGTCACAACAACTAAAATTTGGTTCAAGCTCACTCCATGATCACCGTAACCAAATAGGAACATAATCACATTCAGAATGCAGTTTAGTGGTATTATCCTCCAATCATCCGAATAAGATATACACTACTTAATATGCATTGGAATAAAACTTCTCCACTTTCCCATCACAACAGCATTAACACCAATTTATCCTCAGTTTATGTGTACTGGTAATGTCTAATATTTTACAGTAATTAACATTGTTTTAGCATATTATCAAGGATCTTACATTTCTAACAGATGTGCATGATAGAGGGGTGCATGTTTACATAAGTTATGTTATATCACTTAGAATTCAAGTAACAAATTTAATGATTTAATTACAAATTCAACACAATTATTAAATACTTGTTTAAATTTTTCTTGGCAATGTTGGTTTGAACATTCTTCACCTATGCTGCAAACAAAGCCATAGCACACAGGGAAATGAAAAAGGTTCCGTCTTTCCGTAACCCAATAAAATCTTATTTAAAAGTTAAACATCTGAAAAGAAGTGGACTGAAAGCATCACAACGAAGTGTTTTCAATTACCAGGCAAGGGCAAACAGGAAATGAAATTAAACTGAATGAAGAGTGCATTATGCTGCTGACAATTACATATACTGCATACAATAAAATTAAATGCAGGAAAAGTACCTGTTAAAACAGCACCACAGTTGGGCCAGAGAAGTAAGTTAGTTCCATGAGCAGGTGGAAAGCTTGTGCTCACCAGTTCACTTTCTCTGCCTACTATCATATTCCCCCCATCCCATCCTCCATCAGACATCCCAAAGAACAGCAAAATTTATCACTACCAACATCTCTGTCAACACAGTGGAGAGGGTATGATGGGGTGTAGCAAAAAGCTCATGGCAGATGTGAAGGGTCTTCTTTCAGTGGCCTTAGTACAGATGAAAGATTGGAATTATGAAGGAAATGTACATTATTGCCATTCACGGAAAGAAACAAATCAGTATTCACATACATCACTCTTTTATGTATGTTTAAATCAGTCTTTTAATGTACGAAAATGTATTTATCTCGGATGCCCTTTGAAACATTACAAGAGCAAGATGTGCAATTAATGTATGGTTGATACCTAAACCCACTCCTGTGTCCACAGACAGTTCCATCCACCCTCCCATCCTCAGAACCCATATCCCTAGGAGCTACACTAATGTTATCCTCCCATCTCCTTCTTGTTCATGAAAGAGGACATTTCCTAAGTTTCCCCACAAAACTTCAGTATTGATACCCTGTCCTCATAGTTCTGCACTCATTAACAATCTATTCAAATAGCAAGTACAGAAATGTGAACACCTGTTCATGATCAATTAATACTGAACAATAATTCATGTAGAAGCAGATGTAAAGGTCTCCCTATACTTATTTCAGCACCAAGCCATGAAGACAAAAGTACAAGTGGAAGTACAGGGCCACTCATTTTTAAGCACAGCACTCGATGGAGATGAATGGTTATACTTGTGCTACAGCTGCTTTACCCTCAAGACAAGAAGCCCATGTATCCAGTGGACATGAAGCTAGGTGAGCCTCATAGACAGGTTGTAGGCAGTGCAGAGCATGTATTTCTCTGCTCCTGTGTGCAATAAATCGTGCAGCCTAGTTTCATTGCTAGATGAGTTACCGCAGTTCCTTAGTAATCCACGTAGCTGTACACAGTACTCTTACAAATTTCCATGGATTGTAGAGGCATAATGTAATATGCGCACGGCGCAGCATTGAACACACAATAATATTTTTAAAAAAAGTGTCCATTTTGTGGAAAAATTGTTTAAATCAACATATGAGAACTGAAATTATGACCATAACTTGCTTTTTACCTACATCCAGTAATAAAGTGAGCTTCACTGAATGTTAGGACAGTTGTGTTTATTCAGACGGTGGTCTTCTGCAGTAAAACCATGCAGTCTTATATGTTAACACCAAGCTTCTGAAAGAACATGCTGCCTACATCTAAGAGTTGAAGTCAGTAGGAGTGAAGGTATGGTCATATAACACAGGCAAGGCAATATGAATCGTGTTCACTCAGAACCATAGGACAGGTACATGAGATATTCTTAACTTGAGAACAGCCTCACCTCCTCACTCTGACCCTAACAAGCAAGGCACCATGCTCTACCAACATGTTGGTATCCACCTACAAGAAAACTACACATCATCAGAACCCCAAAGACCACAGTCTAAATACTCACCACTAAGAAAAGTCAAATTTCGTTCTGTTTATTACCTCAGAAGAGACAACATAGTTTAAATAGCAAAAACAGCCACTAACAATACATTACATTCTTTCATGATGCTGTTTGTTCATGAGCTATCACTTCAAAACAATTCCAGTATGTATGAATGTGTTAAAGGGTGTGTGTATGATTTTAAGTACAAGGTGGTTCAAATATGACCGGGACTGTTTGTGTGTAAATCTGGCGACATCAGTCCCGGTCATATTTGAACTACCTTGTACTATCACCCTAATAAATGAAATATGTTGAAAAACACAATGGCAGTGCACCTTAATGTTCAGAGCTGCAACAATTGGATTTAAGTTTTGCAGTCAATAAAATCCTCATACTCTGTCACTAAGTTCAGGAGCTAACTGTTCAAAATCAGTTACAAGAATTCAGCTTTCATCACTATGTACACAAAGACAGGCCCAAAAAAAATGTTATATTGAGACAAGGCCCCTCCGCTGTTGGAGAAGTGATGTAGCAGAGCCTGGAGTGGTTTCCTTAGCGACTGACAATGACACCGTTGCAGTCGATGGTGCTGAGGACTTAGTTTCTTTCGTCACCAGTGCATTGGAGGAGGCAGAGTTGGGAGTCTGTCCTTGTAATTTTACCCATGTTTCACCTAGAGCCTTAGCAAAGTGATCATCCACTGCAACAAACATGTTAAAAACTGCATAACACAACTTGAGACAAAGAACACTGATTTCCCTCATCATCACACATATTGTAACTGCTCTTTTGGTAAATATTACAGCATCAGATCATTCCACACTAAATGCCCCAAGACATGCAAATGTATAAACAGAACCAGGTGCCATGACTTTCCTTCTGCTTAAAGCATTCAGTTTCCAGCTGTTTAACACTGTTCTGAGAAAAGGCATCAGGATACTCTAAGTACTTTCTTTATGTAATCTCTGTAACTATATATGTGTGCACAAGTGGACACACACAGACACACATACATGCTTAGTTACGTGTGTGTGTGTGTGTGAGTGTGTGAAGACCTAGTAAGGAAACAGTACACAAATTTAATACAGTAAGGTACCTGTATTAATCAGAGAAGAAGCCTCAAAACATCAACAAAAAAGATGGAGCCATACTGTCCCTTCACATTGTGAACTTTCTCAGTAAAAAATAATATGAACCCTCAAAACACCTGCATTCACATATGCAAATATGTTTAAAAAAACCCTAAAATTAATTTTACATGTATGTTGTCAAGAAGGAAAGATACTGAATTTTTCAGACATGCTGCATGATGTCTGTCATATTTCAAATGAAATTCTGTTTATTCATAACTTTATCTTCTTCTGTTCAAATAACACTCACTTTGTCATAAAACATGTGCTAAAATTCAAATACCAACCTGGTCATTTAAAGGTTAAATGTAACACCTTCAGAGCTTGGTTTACTTAAACCTTTATGCAATCCATCACATCAATGCACAATCATGTTAACGAAATAACTGCACTATACATTGCCAAAAAAATTTTGGACTCTTGTGTATGGTAAAGTTTTCCCGTAACAGGCCCGTTGTGGCCCAGAGGGTGAGTGGTCAGCAGCACGCCCAGGCCGCACTTTACCCCCGGGAAAGACCCGATACCCATTGTACAGGAGACTGGGTGGGCCCCAGGGCCGGTCTGGACGGGCGGAAAACCTCGTCCCCACCGGGATTCGATCCCGGACTGTCCAGCCCGTAGTCAGTCGCTATACCGACTGAGCTACTCAGCCCACGGACTCTTGTGTACAATTTACACTTATGTAGTAAGCCAACAAATGCACACTGATAAAATGTTTTATCACACACAACATTAATATTTACCTACATGTTTCGGTCACTTTTATGACCATCATCAGGGTGCTTTACAAGAATACCAATAACATATAACAATTGCCCAAACTGCATAAGTAAAACCACTTGTTGTTACAGTGAATATCTCAAGATATTAAAAGCCCTCCATATGGTCATAAAATGTTCGATTACGCTGTAGTTAAAAACAGATAAAATTTTTGTTGTTGTTAAAAACAAATAAAACTGATCAAATCGGGTGTGTGTGTTGTTTGTTAGTTGTAACAACAACGTCAATGTTATCTCTTTTAACATCATCATAATCCAACATTTTATGACAAAAATGAGCGCTTGCGATATTCACTGTATCAGCAAGTGGTTTTATTATGCAATTTGGGCAATTGTTAATATGTTATCAGTATTCTTGTAAAGCACTCTGATGGTGGTCGCAAAAGTAACTGAAACTTGTAGGTGAATACCAACACATGATAAAGCATATATTATCAGTGTGCATTCGTTGGTTTACTACATAAGTGTAAATATTGTTTAATGTAAAGAAATGGAACACACAAAATCTAATCTATAAATTTCTAAATATTTTACATAGGTAGCCCACATTCTTCGCAGAACAGTGAAACACGCTTTAGGTTTAACTTACTGTCACTCCTCGATGGAGTGAGACTGATTGTGTGTAACTGCTACAATAAGTTAAACCTGCATGAAGAGGGAAGACACGCCTTACCTGAGAGACCAGTAACAGTGATGCTACTGTTACTGTTACTGCCATTACAGTTATTGTTATTGTTGCTTGTTGAACAGCTGTCTGAAGAAAAGAGGCTCATATAATCGTTGCCAAGTGATCGCCTGAAGTGCTCATCAATAACAGGGTCACACATACCTGGAAAACGAAACTTTAACTGAGATCTGAGGTTCACACAGCAGCATTACTGAAAATTCATATCTCGTCGGATATGAAATCAGGTCAACTGGTAAACAGTTCCTGAGAAGGAATTCTTGGACCCGGAATATGGAGGCACCAAGCTCCTTCAAAATGACTTATCAATTGACACAACATGATATTTCAGGAGACTTATGTTTTAAACATTTCTTGTGTATAAACTTAGAAAAGTATTCTGAAATGGCTGTATTGGCCAATAGTTGCACATCCATGATGCAATACTTACAATCTTTTGTACATCCAGTCAAATTCCTTTATTGTAAGGAGCTCATGATGCCAAAGGTTGACCGGGAGGAAAGGAAGAAATACAGTTGAACTCGATTATAACAACCTCGGTTTGTGGAACACATCATCCATAGTATCACACATTCCATGGTACTAACTAAATCCCCATAAGACGTGTGTTTTTCTTCCTTGCTTATTGTGACATACATAAGATCATCTACCACGGATATTGCCAGTCATTCGTTTCAACACAATTTTAAAAAATACAAGATATTTTGAGCATTCAACCATCTCCTCCTCCTTAAGAGGGCAAGCCCTGTGTGCTTTCAGATAGCTACACAAATTCCAGGCCTAAAAAATGACAGCTGTAATGGTAATTCACTTACTGCATAAAGGTGCCTTCTACATTTCTACTCCTGCAGTTAACAGACACTGGTAATGTGATAACATTACTACAGTCACAAATAAAAGGAACGTTTTGAGCATCGAAAGAGAAGTTAAAATGAAATGACAGATAAAAAACTGAAAACAAGATAGCTTATGTGTGATAGGAATTTGGTCTTGTAAATTCTATGATCCAACCGATTTGTAAAAACAGAACCCAAATTTTTAGTGGGTTTCAACAGAACAGATCACAAATAAAACAATTTCAAAAGCCTAAATGAAGGGAAAATGATGAAGCACTGTTTAAATGGTTTAAGCAAGAGGAAAGTGGAAATGTACTGGGGAGCAGTCCTCTTCTCACAATAATTTTTGTGCTTCCTAAATTTTAATTTTAGGTTAATGTATTGTTCAGCATAAACCTGTATGGAAATCTACAATTATGAAAGAGTAATCCTTATTATTTATAAATGTTAATTGTAATTTAAATTTGAACCAGACTATAGTGTTAACAACATGTAACATGTAATTTGTTCCTTTTTGGGTAATTCCCCGGTGTCTGAGTTCTAACTGCCGACGTTTCGGAACTCACTATCAGTTCCATCTTCATAGGCAGGTGAATGAAGTATGTCAGTGGCAGGATTGTGTGGGGTATTTATACCTGGTTGGGTTGGAGCGGGGAAGTGGCAGAGCCAATAGGAAATAGTGTGCCCGTGCGGGGCGGTTAGAAGTCCAGCAGGTAGTGGAGGGGGGAGGGTGTATATAAGTGCGACAGTGAGTTCCGAAACATCGGCAATTAGAACTCAGACGCCGGGGAATTACCCAAAAAGGAAAAAATTGCATTTAGAACACGGCGAAAGCTTAAAAACAAGAATATGTAACATGCCTGCCTGCACACCTGCATTTTGTCTTGAAACATTTTTCCTTCACTTTTACTACACCCCTCGCTTAGATTACACTTGATTATAATGACACAATTTATTTGGTCCCTTCAATGACATTATAACCGAGTTTGAGTGTAATCACATTTAAACACCTCAGATACAAAAATTAAATATTGCACTTTCTACATCATAAGCTGAAATCAAAGATAAACTGTTTGGAATGACAATAATGAAAAAGCATACCCAGTTTGGAATACACATGCATTAAAAATGCAGGCCTTGTGATGTTATACACCTAAGTGGTCTTAGTATTCAGTCACTTCTGATGTGAGTCTTGACTGACACAAACTTGACCTCACTTCTAACTTTCCATTAACTCGCATACATAAATTTCATTGACTTATGTACATACGCACAAGTACTTTCGAGGTTCTAATGCAATTACACTTGGCTTAGCATCTCAGAAGACAGAGGATTAACAGCACAAACACAAAATACAAATACATAAAATTATATATATATATATATATATGTTGGTGGCCAGTGGGTTAAATTCGAACAAAAGTAAAATTAGAGATGTGTACACTCTTGCAAAATGGAACTACATGAGTCAGGGACTGTACATACTTTTGCTCTTATATATATTGGACCGTGCATCATCTTGATAGTTGAGTAAAGAGAGACCAACTTGATGTCACTTGCTTTATTATTTCTTTACATAATGCTCAACATGTTTCGGATGTTAATACATCCATCCTCAGGAGCTTGCAACTTAT
>Ga0123355_10009519_pt1 | contig 14790 bp, 6 predicted proteins | sample TergutEmb28metaG_3_FD_89872 | JGI IMG/M metagenome (GOLD analysis project Ga0123355, IMG submission 89872) | Embiratermes neotenicus P1 segment gut microbial communities from Petit-Saut dam, French Guiana - Emb289 P1 | ecosystem: Host-associated > Arthropoda: Insects > Digestive system > Gut ...
GCGGACGCTTGTGAGTGCGGTAATGAACCTTCGGGTTCTGTGAAATGCGGGGAGTTTCTTGACTAGCTGCAGACCAGTTAGCTTCTCAAGAAGGACTCTGCACCATGGAGTAAGTAAGTAAGTGACATCAAGTTGGTCTTTTATTCTTCAACTATCTTCAGTCAGTCTACACATCCCCTTAAAAAAAACAGACAGATTAATAATACAATTAAAAGTATCCAAAAAACTGAAAAAAATGGCCTGTTCATTTCACAGAAAAGGAGGTGATTAGTGAAACTACATACACTCTCACCTCAGTCAGCAGCACAGGCTTATGCAAATAGGTTTTTATGAAATATTTCCTCTGGCTAACAATTTAGATTGGCAGGATATAGAATTATCAAATTATACATTCCAGTTTTGAAGAGATATTGTATCACAATTGGTTTATTCTCTCTTCGCACATTTACATCTAAACAATACTGAAACAACACCATATTCATTCCCCCATGGCCTGCTTTCAACATACAATGTGGCTAAACACAATGTATTGATAGACAAACTGTTGAACAGTTTTTCAGTTTTTAAACATCTGATCACAGAACTAATTTTACAAGAACAGACAGAATTAATTTAGTGGAGAGCAATAAGTACTAAATATTGAGTATACATTAATATTTTTTCCATAATCATTCACCATTCAAATCACATCCTTTCTACACCACTCTGGTCAGATCAATGTTACTGATCTTTCTCCCATGGAGGAACCCCACCTAAAAAACTCTCTGTAAAAGTACAGGGCACAAAACAAATTGGCAGTTTGTACTATGGAAATTATCCCAGCACCGCCAACTGCCAGATAAAATTTCTGCCATATTCCAAGGGATATTTGGAATTTTACGCAGTTTTTAAAAAGCGTTATCATGAATGGTATGATTTTCGGTGGAGGGTGTGTGTGTGTGTGTGTGTGTGTGTGTGTGTGTGTGTGTGTGTGTGTCAGGTACTCGACATGAGATGTGTGTTCTGTCTGTCTCTACAACTCTTATATGAAACATTTTGCTACAATTTTTTTCTGAAACTTCTCTCAACACACGAACAATTAAGCCAGATAATCATAAATTTACAACGGTTGTCCAGAAAGTTTTGCAACACAATTTTTATTGCCAAGAATTCATTATATAATTCATACAATTCTTTGAACATACTTCTAGGAAATATAGATGGATGTATTACACACTTTAGTTTTCTACGTCATCAACTTCAAAAGACCTGCACCAGCAAGAAACAACAGCATCTACCCTCTTACTGTACAAGTTTGCATTTTGTATTTGCAGCCACTACTTCAATTCCTCAAGAACCTTGTCATCACTCCCCAACCTCTCTACAGATGGATCCAAAGTGGTGGAAATCTGGGGCAGCAATATCTGGGCTGAATGGTGGGTGAAGAAGAACTGTCCATCCGAATTTTGAGATTGCTTCCTGTATTTCCTAACTTGTGTTTCGTCATGTATCATCATGCTGAAGATGGATTTCAGCAACATTTTGTGAGGTTGAAACCATACTGAAATACATCTGCAAGGTGTTAAAGAGGATGACTGTAGAGATAAAATTTAATGGCCTGACCACATGGCATAATGACTATCAAAATCGCCCCTTCTGCATGCCAAAAAACAGTGGTCATTACTTTCCCTGCTGAGGGGATAGCCTTAAGCTTCTTCCAAAGAGCAGTTGGATAATGCAACCACAATGAATGTCGTTCTGTCTGCAGTTAAAAGTGATGGTTACATGTTTCATTCCCAGTGACAATCCATGACAAAAAGCCTTCACAATCAGCCCCATGAGGGAACACAAAATCTGGACACACCCTTTTCAACGCAGTTTTGTGACAGTCATTTAGGCTTCATGGAAACCAATGAGCACACACTTTTGAATATCCTAAGGCTACAACAACATTGTTCACACTGCCCTTGGGTACTGAGGGCTTAAAGTTGCAGAACTTTCTGATTATAATTAAATGGTAATTTCAAATGAGTTCCATCAGCATGTTTAGCAATGACAGAGTGACTGCTGTTGTTGGTCAGCCAGAGCATTGTGTGTCACTGAACTCTGCTTGGCCTTTCTCAGAACCTGCAATTTGTGAAGCCCGGCAGCAAACACTGATTTTGTCAACAGCATTGACAATGTACACATTTCATGACAGTTGGCAAATATCTGTTACCGATTCCTTCTCTTCCACAAAAAATTCAATAATACCCCACCTTTTTACAAATCCCCTACACATGTGCCAGAACTGTTCCATGTTGCTCCAACAGCAAGCAAGGCATAAATAAAAAAATAAAAAAATAAATAAAATAAAAAATAATAAAAAATAAAGAGAGAGAGAGAGCAGATGTTACGTGTTGATTTTGACTTCAGAACGAGCCACAAAAATTTTTGGGCACCCCTTGTATGTATTCTTCAAATAAAGTGTCTGCTATTTTTGTCCAGTTTTCACCATATTTGAATTCCCTAAAAATGATTTCAGTATAAATCACCAACATAACATTTCACAACAATTCATTCAGTGGGAAGCACTCTGTTCCTTATACACCAATGGTTGGACAGACGTGAGCTGGCTAACAGCTGCCTTTTCTAACTTCACAAATGTAATTTAACATGCATACTTCTGCTTTGTATTTTATCAGGAATGAAATTCTTGCTCATTGTTGTCATTTAAAATTACGTAAGTTCAGTTAGACTGCAAATGATTGCTCTTCATTACAATTTTACATAAATTGTACAGAGATTTTTATGAGAACAATAAGGGTGGGAAGTGTGGGGACAAATCCAGTCAGGGCCTATTTGCTATGAGAACATAATGCAAGAACTAAACCTAGTCTCACATGCTGAAAAGAGCAGATAATTAAACAGCTGTAAGGAAGGTATAAATGGCATGTAAAACCATTAAAATAGGGCAAAGATGTTGCAAATACAACATAATCACACAGTCATATTGTAGAAGATTCCAAGATCAATCATATGTCACTGTCTTGAACGGAATGTAGATATACTTGCTCAAAAAACATTAGAAGTGAATGATCACTGCACAGGCAGAATGTGACTCAGTGTCAGGAGGTACTGATTTATTGTCCAAAGAAGACAAGACAAAGCCTACAGAGACCCCCTTACAGTCCAGAAATGAAATATCTACCCAGTAATACATGTACAGCCCACTGAATATCCATGATGTAACAAGAATTGGCCTTTTCAAATTCACAGGAAATGATCCTTGCCAAGTGATTTAAGTTGGTTTCATCCCATGCATAGAAGATTAACAATGAACACTCAATATAATTCAAAACATTACAAGCAAGTATTTTGAAAATCCATGTTAAATTACTACAGCACTTTGACTACCCATACTTCATTGTTCTTACATTTATAACACTGACTAAATTACATTACGTAAAAATGTCAATACACATACACAAATGCTGTATTGATTTACGTGACTGACTAATTGTGTTTTCATGCTGTGGCAAGGGTTGGCAAATGCTTAAGGCCAGACTGCGTAGCATCTATGGAACTAATTATTTTTGTATGTTTTTGAATCTCTGAAAACCCCAGCTCAATATGACTAAACAAACAAAATGTTTGTCTCCTAACAATGAACAAACTGAGCAAGATCTGAAGTTCTCACAGTGGTGCTGTTGAAGATTCATCTCTTCTGGAAGGTTATGACATGTCACACTCTTAAACAGTTACTGATGTTTGAAGGATCAGTAATTATTGGCCAGTCAAAATGACATAACATCCTACAAGACTTGGAATATTCACAACAATCTTTGTTTAGAATTCAGATGTAATTTTATAAGCTACACCAAACAGCTGTTGGACATCCCACTTGCAATAACATTTGCTGGCATGATGTTTGGTGTATGTATCAATTACAAGGTGCAGGATAGTCCACATGAATCACATACCCTGATGGCAAAAAACTGTATGACTTTCAAACTTTGAGACAACCCTGGTCCAAACAACAATGAATGATTGAGGTAAAGAATTTTCTTGTTGTTTTGTTGCATTTTATTTGGTAAACATTTGTAAGTAATGTGCATGCAGTAGTCTTCCTTGGTCACAGGACAAAGCGTGTGAATGCTTGTCAGCATTTTGCATTACGTTACACTGTGTGAACTTTCCTCCTGGCCTGCAGTGAGAGAGTTGGGGAAGGTTGCTGTCAGAACATGGTGCAAGGTTCGAGCATCATACGAGGTTATAAGAAACCTGTGTTATACTGTGGGGGTTCTCCTTGTTTCCGGCTTTTGTTTAGGTAACACACTTTGGTTGTATGCACCTCTGTGCTCATTAAAAGAAATTTACCAGTGTTGAAAGTAATTTTTATTTTGTGTAACGATGTTGCTGTTTTATATTATACCAGGTAGGTGACGATTTGAATTGTTGAAATTAATAATTTGTGGGAAGTTTATTTTATTTAAATGGAACCTGAGCAGAATTTCAGGCCTGTTTTGAAATTGTGGCATAATGTAAAACAGCAAGATTAATACAATTGTTTTTATGATGTCTGTGTGGTACTAGGGGAATTTAGTAATTGTACATTATGGAAAACTTGTACTTGTAATTGGGAAAACATTGTTATGGTGAACTACTGCTACGAATAGAGAAGGGGGAATTAGTACTCTGTTTATAGAGTGAACAAACAGGGAGTTAGTAAACAGTACTTATGTTATTAAACTGAGTAATAGATTTGAAACATTATTGTGGTTAGCACAGCACCTTCCTAACCTGTTGGTATTAGCCCTTTCTCAAGGTATTTGTGTAGTCTTTGCACGAGATTAGCTGGGTATAAGAAATAATATGGAGGCAGTGAACTTACAAACTCCCACCCCAAATTTAGGAAATGCTACCCCTAAATTCAAGAGGCCAGCCTCTACTGGCCACTACACTGTCACACACTGCTCAGGGACTAGATCAACAGTCTATTACAATAACTATTTCATTAATTATAATATCCATCACCCCATATTACAAAATCTCAAGGGACAATACTCTCCAACTAACATCCAACAAATGTAACTTACTTGGTGGAATTCTTGGTGGACAGCCCATTTTTCTAAATGCCATATCTGGATGAATAAGAAATCTCGAAGTCTCGCCCTTCTTCATGGAAGCAATTCCAACACAGAGTCCTGGGATAAAACCTTGACAAAGGTCACATACAAGGGGGTATCCACGCAACCAAGTTGAGTCATAAGGTTCATCATCATATTCAACATAAGCGTTATAATGGACTGTTACAACAGCATTCTCAGGGACAATACAGCCAGCTCCTTCTTGTATTACCTGTAAAACAACAAAATCATCGTTTAATAATCTTAACAACCACATATAATTAATTACAATCAGACTAAAGAAAATCAGGTACAAATGTGTCAGTCCCTCTCATGGTTGGGTGTCCGTCAACCCAAGAGCTTCTGCTTACCTTTCGATTACACAGAAAAAAATTCCAGCTTTTACTGTGCTTGGTACATTTTGTACCCAAAGGGTTTTTGCTAAATATTTTATTCAAAATTTTGTTTCCTGGACTTCATTAAAAGACAACTATATGTAGTTAAAATCTATATTTCTCAATCAATTATACAAAATGAAACACAATCTGTAATAACAAAATATATATTAGAACACACATATGAAACTTGTTGTATTATAATTGGTCCCTGCATTGTTGCATGCTACTTGAACTGCCTTGACAGTGTAGTCCCAGCACACCCATTCAGAGAAATGGCAACATTTCTAATCTGTTTTCTTTCCTTGGCCGTTGGACAAATATAACAACTTCCATGCCATCGTCCGCCTTTTTTTTTTTAAGTTTAGTGGAATCTGGTTATCTGCCAGGACACACCTGCTCCCATTGCACTGCAGTTATATTTACTGAAGTTCCCAATAGCAGCCCTTCTCCTTATATGTGGTCTTACAATTTCACACTATACTCAGATTTCTAAGGAATGTAACGTCCTTTTGTAGTAGGTATGGGGGGTTTCAGCAATCCATATCCTGCTGTTTTGGTTATTTGTGTATACATCAATGAGCAACCATGCTCCATCAGTAAAGAAAATTTTATCTACAATGTCTGTACCCCCTTGAATAATGGGTGCAAACCATTTGCAGTAATGGAGTTATTCCCTATCAAGAAACTCAAGTTTGTGACTTAAATGTAAACAATGCTAATCATTTTTTAAAAAAGTCTGTAGCCATCTGTACACTTCTGCAGTATAATCTACTCTGATGAAGAAGTTTTCTCAGTGACTTTCTTGGAAAACAAAGCAATGTGTGACTGATACAGTCAGCACTGTCACTTGAAATCAGATGTTGAATGAAATGCTCTCTGTCCCATATGCTTCCTGTGTCACTTCACAGTTCACTGGACAAGATATGCTTGATATGCATAGCACAGGAGAATCATGAAATGTATCCCTTAACTTTCTGTTGCAAGTTAAGTAAGAATAAGATGCTAGCTAGTTCTCAACAATAAATGCTTATTGTCCTTGTGCAAAAATCACATTTGCACTTCGACTGTTGAAAGACAACTGGCACAGAGTCCGTTACAAAATCGCGTAACCCATGTGGGTTCTGTTGGTATAGTCGCAGTGCATACCTCCGTGAATTCAGTTGAACTGCATTCAATTAAAAACAGTAACACTTAAATTTTGTTATGTGGAATCGATCCCACTGTACAAAGAACAAGTGGCCATGGCTCCATGAGAAATGCCATCCAGTCAAACATTGCCGAATAGTTGTTTTAGCCTTACTGTGTGGCCAAAACTGAGGCCTAAGGGGTTAAATTGCATACAAATATATGAAAATTGGGGCACATATAAAAATTTAAGATAACACTTCTCTATTGTCTCCAATTTCAATATATTAATTTAGCTTCACCAGTGATGTTTTAAAGTAAAACTGTGCTTTAAAACTACGTTTATATGAACGCTGCTGGCCACTTCTAAGTGAGATTATATGAAGATTCACCATTCACCAATATTGGTGGATTAATTCACTTCAGATTAAATTCAATTCATTACTTTCGCATATGTTATAGAGTGTACATATAATGTACATCATTCTGAAACCCCCCAAAATATGTCCTAGTGTGTCCGAATTTCCTTGAATATCTTCCACTTAATCAAGGTGGGATGGAGAAAAGTATTCAACAGTATGAATGGACAGACACAAGCTAACCAAAAAGATGATTTCAGCGTCAGAAATTTGGTCAGAACTAGTGACCATAACATAGTGCAGTCAACTAAGTCACACTTCTAGAATACTTTTAACAATTATTCATTTTTGTATGCAATGTTTAAACCCCTTAATAGTTTCAACTACACATAAAATATATCAACATTACATGCATAACTAACATACCTTTTTCTTGACCTTCCCATCTTCTGTTAAATTTATCATTTTTGAAGCAATTTTCTGAAAAGGGTTTGCAAATGACCCTGGCTCAGCATCATCCTCATCTGAGTCAGGATTAACAGAATCATATTTTACACATTTCAGCAACTCCTCTTTATCGTAACAATGGGGATTGTCTTCAAAATTCTCATCTGAGGCGTCAATTTCAAATGTTGCACCAGATGTATCAAGTAGTTTCCTGCAACAACAAGCATGAATAATTTTAATTTAGGTTCAGAGTAAGATTAACAACTGCTTCAGTCCTGATCAAATGTACAAAATAATTTGTACACAATCATATATCTAGTCCTCATGAGTCCATGTGTCAACACTGTTTTTCAATCCTGTACATGGAATTATGACAGAAAATTTGACAAACACACAAAGACCCTAGAAGAACCCATAATGTCTGGTGACTTCTTTGCATAACTTTCTAAAATATAAATTTCCTGAATGTCACAAAAATAAAAATGACAAGGTATAACTTGGTAGATAGACACTGATGTTTAGATCTCTTCCTACAAAACTTCGTATCTAACAGTTTACTTACTCTTTCTTAAACGTGCCTGTATAAAAATGGAAAGGAACATTTCATGATGATTTTGAGGTTCTACTCTCACTAATCCTGAAGGCGACTTCCGGAATGTAATGCAATGTAGCATGGAAGATAAGAAGCAACAAAGTATGTTGGTACCTTTCCTCCAAGTTACATGGTGTCACATCCCTCTGAAATGATGGTATAGCGCGTTCAGAACCTGATGGCACACGGTGACACACGGGAGGGGAAGTGAAGGGGAAAGATGCGAATGGAGTGGGTAGCCAGTAGTCTTCCACTGTACGTCGGAACACGGTCTATACAATTGCGGTCCGCTGATCCGCACTCCTCGGCCGCCAGCAGTCGACTGAACTGACACCCCCGCCGATTTAAATGGACTCGTCCGTTTCGCTGAAAGCCCAAATCTGGTTTCTGCGTGTGTGCCATCACGTTTCGAACGTGCTATACTTCTCTACTCAGACACATGGCAATATATCCCAAGAATCACCTTCAGGGTCACTAACAGAACATTATAATCCAACAGAAATGCTTGTTTTCATGTTTCCACTAGCATGTTCAAGATCAAGTAAACTATCAGGTATAAAGTTATATATACAATAAGTTTTGCAACCGTATTACATGTTCTACATGGTAGCTTCAAACTGTTCCCAGAATCATAGTGTTTCTGAGAAATACAAAGCAGTACAATCATCTAAGCTAAATTTCCTTCAAAATAATTTCCTTCTGGAACTATATGCTTCTGCCAGAAACTGTGAAGGTGTTGGAAACATTCCTGGAAGCCATTTTGTGAAAGCCTTTTCAGCTCTTCCATCACACTCTTAATGCTGTCAGTAGCAACACAAAAGCGTCATCCCTTCAATGCCGACTCCAATCAAAGGAACAAGTAAAAATTCACTGGATACAGGTCAGGAAGGTGTGGCAGATGCTCCAGTGTTGTCACATTGTTCTTTGCTAAGAAATCCTTGACAAAAACTGACTGGTGTGCTGGAGCATTGTCATGAAGGAGAAACCAAACACTGGTTCGCCAATTTTGGGGATGTTTCCTACTGACTGCATCCCAAAGGTGACAAACCAACTTGTGAAACAGAAATTTCCCTCACAGAGCAATTCCTGTAAAGTATACCTGTGAATTCCAGAACTGCTTAAAGCTCCCACATACTTCACTTGGCACAGCCCAAAGAAGGATCAATGAATGTAAATAAAGTCTATTTTATTCTAAAAGAACATTAATACTTGTACAAACTAAAGCAACTGAAAGCATTCTCCCCTTAATCACCTAATAACATCTGTGGAAACAAGCTGTAGTGCAGTGAGTTGTGGTCAATGCTCCAGCCTAAAATTTATCCCAAGTGTTTGAACTGGAAGTTTAAAAACTGTAACTGAAGAGCTAAACCATAAATGAAGCAATTAACTCCTAGTGATGGAGGAGCTTAAATGTGTCTTCAGCTGATTCCCCAAAGCAGGATTCCATATCCTTTATATGAAAATGTATCAACCTAATTTAAAAAATCACAACTGTTTTATATTTTGTCATATTGTATTCAAATTTTTAGATGACATGCATAAAGGACACAGGTTTCAACTGAATATACTGCATGCAGTAGTTTAACTGTGCATGTGGTACGTTATAAAGCATTCTTTCATGCAGAGGAATACCTCACAATCCTGACAGTAATACACTGCCATTTTCTTTTTCTGCATTTTGAGCAAACAACACATCATTTCTGGGTCTTACACCTCCTGGTTTTAGTGGATAGGTTTATCCTACTCCTCTCTGCTATGAAAGGCTGTCTTTGTTTAATCTGAATAATACGTTTATAGCATGGCAACTCTCTATTTGTTCCACCACTTCAAATCCCTAAGCAGACTCAAAGGGTAAGAGCCTGGAGTTGGAGAGAAGCTGTAAATACGTACTTATGTCATATGATGATACAGTTACAATTTCAAAGAAGGAAATTTCCTCTATTTACCTTCACACAGGTACTGAGGATTTCTTTTGTCTCTAAATATAGACAGCACCACAAACCGAACTGCCTGCAATGCCAATGTGTTGAAAGATTCCTCATATGAAAGAAAAACACCCAACACAAAATTGCCGATATATACTTGGGTGCCGATGGACAGAAATCCTAAGATTCACAGGTACACTACTTTACATGCAGTAGTTGTCAAAAACTGTCAAGAAGCCAAAGAAAAATGCTGTGGTGTTTATAGTAGTAGTGAGTGTCAGCCACTTTTATTTGTGACATGTGCAACAAATAATTAGTTCATGTTGACATAAAGCAGAATCAATACAGAATCACATAAATGCCGAAATCTTTCCTTACAAAGATATTCCACTACTCTCAAGTTATCACTTAATGTACACTTACAACAAGTGCATGAAGGCACAGCTGCAAGTCTCCATACCACACATAGAACACAGTGGTTATGTCACAAAAATGTGGGCCTGTACAACATATGGAGGAGGGCAATGGTGGGTAGGAAGTCTTGCATGAAAACATTTAGGAAGAGCAACTGAATGTTAGGGTGGCACTCTATAGTCCAGGACTCACCTCTGTGACCTCAGTAGCTGGGGAAATGTAGGATAAGTGTGATTTAGGTAAGTACTCAGACATTAGTGATTTGCTAAGCTGAGTCCTGAACTGTACACACAAATTCCATGTATCTGACTACAAAATTTCAGTGTTATTATAAAGAAGCAAAGAAGTTACAATCAAAATGGATGTCAGTAATAGTGAACAAAGAGACTAAAGGGACAGAGGAGGTAAAAGTGATGACATATATCAAAGGTAGCAAATATGCATGTAATTTGAACCACTGACAAAAACCACAAGAACATTAGGCAGGATAGCAAATTAGCTTCAAATTGCTTTTTGTATATGAAATGATCTCCACATCCCATTTTGTAAATTAATGAACTGAATGGATTCAATCAGATGAAAATTCTTATGCATTCCCGTGTCTACATTCAACACTTCTCAACCAAAACTATTTACTACCAAGTGTCAGGGTGAAAGAAAGAGACAGTGTGATCTGAGGAAGCTATGAGTTGATGTTACATAAAGTAGTAAGAAACCAACAAATGGTACTTAGTACACTGCCAACTGTGTCAATGAGATTAGGAAAATACGATCCTGCTGGCACGTGACCCTATTCACATAGGAATGTGTGATGGCTGGTCAGTCATGTGTAAAGACTTATTCAGGGCCAGTGATGAGTGCATGTGAAAAAAAAAGTATTAAGATGAACAAAGGGTGTTCATTTGCAACACTTCTGTAAGATACCATGGTTTGCATTAAATGGTACTGTTAAGAGCCACAATAACAGATACTGGTGCTACAAAAATCTCTAAGCAGTTAATGAATTTCCTTTCCATGACCTTACACTCATGAGTCTGTTGTGCAATGAGGGTACATAACAACACAGTCTGCATTTTTCAAAGAAACAAAAAAAATTCCTAACACTGCATTCAACTCATTCTGACACCATTCTTTTGAGAATTAAAAAAGTAAAACATATATAGTTACTTCATGCAGCACACTGCCATAGCCCAAAAGGCAAACTTATCTATGTCTACCCTAGAAGAGGCATTCAGTAAACAGTTCATAACTCACAGCTTGTTGCCTCCCAGACCTGATTCTGTGTACCTAAAATTTGTTAGGGACATAGAAAGACACTTTATGTAAACAGTGCACATTCTCTGCAAGAATTGCAAGATAGTATTTAAAGAGAACTTGCTAATATTGCAAGATAAGAGCCTCATTTCAAACTTTTGCAGTGTTCTGAATGTTGTAAGTTTTCTTCTGGGTAATTCCCTGGCGTATAAAATTCGGACACAGGGGAATTACCCAGAAGAAAGCATACAACAAGATATGAGCTCTATGAAATAAGCTAAAATGAAATGCAAGGGACTTAAATTCCCTGCATATGCAGGCTTCCTTTGTTACAAGTATCTGTGATATCTATGGTACTCAGAAACAGAAATAAATAAATAAAATAAATAAATAATAATAAATATATACGTATATCTATATATGATGGGAGAATAAACTTTCAGAACACACAACACTTACAGCCATGTGTGTGTGTGTGTGTGTGTGTGTGCGCGCGCGCGTGCATGTGTGTGTGTATGTACGTATGCACGTATGTGTACACACACACACACACACAGCTCTAAGTGTTGTGCATTCTGAAATTTTATTCTCCCATTCCAACTCACCTTGGAAGTACACAAACAATACAAAAGGAAGGGAATTCAACCTAGAAACTCACATAGCCTTCCTGCATCTAGAAAAAGCTTTTGATAAAGTAAATCAAAACAAACTATGGCAAATTCTTAACAAAAGAGGTACACCCTATCATTTAATTGAAGTAATTAAAAGCCTATACAAAAATACCAGCGTACAAATTGACACACGAAGGAAAATTCTTGACAAAATATATATTAATCAAGGAGTACAACAAGGGTGTAATCTATCACCGCCTCTTTTTAACATTTACATAGACGACCTCCTAAGAAACTGGAAACACAAAGCTGATGCTGGTATAATGCTTAAAAGAAACATCTACCCTAACACATTACTCTTCACAGACGACCAAGTAATAATACGACTCTGAAGACAAACTCCAGAAATCTGTTTATATATTAAACCAAAAGGGCAAAGACTACAACCTTAAAATATTTAGGAACAAAACAAAAATTATGGCTTTTAAAGGAAAACACTTAGTGTGTTCTAAAACAGAAATAGACGGATCAATATTAGAACAAGTGAAACAATTTAATTATTTGGGATGCAAACTGAGTTTAGATGGTGAACCAGATTTTAAAAAAAAAAAAAAAAAATAGACAGATTCCTCCAGATATATTAACTTCATCAGCATAAACCAGAAACTGATGTCTACCATTTAATTTCAAGCCATCCTGGTTAACCTGAACCCTCCTAACAGTGTACTATAAAGCAAAGTTGAAAAGCGATGGTGATAGAACATCTCTTTGTTTCAAACCATTCCTAACAGGAAAACTATCAGACAAATTCTTGCCTCCCTAGACTCTGTTATACTATTCAGTCAGACACACTATTATTAGCCTTACCAGTTTCATGGGGATACCAAACCCAATGAGAATATTATACAAAACCTCCCCCCTAATTGATCATAAGCTTTCTTGAAGTCTATATAAAGAGCTGATGCACTGCTTCGTTGTATTCCCGTTTTTTCTAAAGTATTTGGCGAATTCAGAATATATGATCAGTAGTTGACCTGTTGCATCGAAATACACAGTGATGATCACCAATAATTTCTTCTGCGTATGGAATGAACCCAGAGAGCAGGATGTTGGATAACATTTTGTACATAGCTGGCAGAAGTGACATGCCCCTATGATTACTACAATCTGTTTTATCGCCATTGTTACAGATAGGTACCCTCTGTTCAACAAAAATCAAGCAGCCTAAAATTTTCTAAGTCCCGAACTGGAAGTAACATGGCGTACAGTTGCCATCATAATTCGAGTCCTCTTACTTTCCCCACATTCATGCATTCGTGGTGTTTCTCCATCTTCCATTCATTACAATCAATCACGCTGCGTATATATATTAACCAAAGACACCAATACATTTGCTTAATTTGAAGTAAAACACAAATTAAACTTCATTAATTTTCCCAGGCACACGGCTACATAGCTCTTTTTCCAGGGATGGATGAGGCGACAGGGGTGTTCTTACATGTAGCAGACATAACCGAGCCTGTTAACGAGGGAGAGCGGTACTGTTCAGAAATGAGCTACGTTGGTTCGAGTCCCGGTATCGGCACATACGTATATTTCTTTTGTATATGTTTTATACTCACCAACACTAAAACTGTGCAGTAACACATCCATTATTTAATTACATGTTTCAAAAGTTATCTTTGCTCCATTTGCAGGGCTAGAAATGCGAGTGACGCTGATATTTCTGTTATTTTTTCTGTAATTCTTTTTCTTTGTTTACCGGCATTCTGATTTAGAGGGTTCGTGTTCGATTGGGACTTAAAACAGGGCATGTGAATCTCGTTGGTGCTTACGGGTCGTAGCATGCCACGAGAAAGTGAAACGACTCGAATTATGATGACAACTGTACGTCACGTCACTTCCCGAACAGGACATACAAAATTTCAGGCCGCTTGATTTTTGTTAAACACAGTGTACAATGATCAATTCCTCCCTCTCCTCAGGCAATTTCTCCTTATTCCAAACAGAAATAATAAGTTCATGGATCTCAGAGCAAATTGTCCTACCCCCTGCCTTAATCAATTCTGATGGGATTTGATCAATACCCGGTGATTTGTGACTGTTTAGCTTTTCAATAGCCAACTCAAACTCAGGGGCACTTGGCTCAGGTACTAGTGGTTCTGCTGTATTTCTGTCTGCCTAATATCATTAACCCCATGTACATTCAATAGCTGGGAGAAAAAGTTCCTCCATCTAGCCAAAATACTGTGGGAGTCTGCAACCAAATCACCTTTGTCATCCTTCACTATATTAGTTCTAGGTTGGTAACTCTTCTTAAAGTCACTGATGCCCCTGTACAAGTCCCTAATAATTTTTATCCTACTGTTAGTTTCAAGCTCCTCAATTTTAGCTTTCAGGCATGCCTTGTTTTTGTTGCTGAAATGTCTGCTAGCATCACATCTTACATTGTTCAGATTATCTATATTGCTTTGGCTTGGATCATGTATCCACTGCATTTTAGCCTGCTTCCTTCAACCTAAAAAAACCTAAACATTCTTCATCAAACCATGGTTTATGTTGCTTCAATTCATGCAGA
>Ga0123355_10009520_pt1 | contig 14789 bp, 13 predicted proteins | sample TergutEmb28metaG_3_FD_89872 | JGI IMG/M metagenome (GOLD analysis project Ga0123355, IMG submission 89872) | Embiratermes neotenicus P1 segment gut microbial communities from Petit-Saut dam, French Guiana - Emb289 P1 | ecosystem: Host-associated > Arthropoda: Insects > Digestive system > Gut ...
GGCTCAAAGGAAGGCGAAGGCCCGCTTAGTGGTTATTTTGACAGGATTATCGGCGATGCAATGCACGGTTGCACCTCGTGGGAACAGGCCGAAAGCAAGTTCATGCAGGACGGTATTATCCTTGCGGTTGAAAAATCCGGATTTAAGAAAGATGAAATCGATGCAGTGCTTGCGGGTGATTTGCTAAACCAAATTATCGGTACATCATTTGCGCTGCGCGAAATAAACCGGCCGTTTATTGGGCTGTTCGGAGCGTGTTCAACATTCGGGCTTGCACTGGGTTTATCCGCAATGCTTGTGGATGGCGGGTTTTATACGAATACGGTTGCATCTGCATCAAGCCATTTCTGCTCAGCGGAAAAGCAGTTCCGGTTCCCCTTGGAATTCGGAAGCCAGCGCACCCCGACTGCCTCATGGACTGTAACGGGCAACGGCGCGGCTGTCGTGTCGCGAAGTAAAACATCAAACATAAGAATAACATCATATACGGTAGGTAAAATCGTGGATTTAGGTATATCCGACGTAAATAATATGGGAGCGGCAATGGCGCCTGCGGCGGTTGATACGCTAATTACGCATTTTCGGGACACAGGGCGGAACGCCGATTACTATGATTCGATAATGACGGGAGATTTGGGTTATATAGGGCGTGAACTTACGGTGAAAATGGCGGCGGAACATGGCGTTCATTTGGATAAACGATACTCCGACTGCGGCATTGAAATATTTGACAGGGATGAGCAGGATACACACAACGGCGGCAGCGGTTGTGGTTGTGCTGCCGTAACGTATGCTGGGTATCTTCATAAAAAATTGGAAAAAGGCGACATTAAACGTCTACTCCTAATGCCGACGGGTGCGCTGCTTTCACCCACATCATCGCAGCAAGGGGAGAGCATACCTGGCATTTGCCATGCCGTATCAATAGAAAGGTTTGGATAGTTATGGAATATTTAAAAGCGTTTTTAGTGGGTGGCCTAATTTGCGTGGTTGGCCAGCTCCTTATAGATAAGACAAAGATAACCGCTGGTCGGGTATTGGTAATCTTCGTTGTGGTCGGATGTATTTTGGGCGGTATCGGCATCTATGGCAGGCTCGTCGATTTTGCTGGAGCGGGTGCGCTTGTGCCGTTGCCTGGCTTTGGGTATTTGCTTACAAAAGGGGTAGGGGAGGAAATCGCACGATCAGGAGTGGCCGGCATTATATCAGGCGGCATAAAAGCGACGGCGACGGGTATAACGGCGGCTGTACTGTTTGGGCTTGCCGCGTCGGTGTTTTTTAACCCTAAGGCTAAGCTGTAAATATTTCGCTTTTGAAGTACTGCTCTATAAAGTATGTATTGTCGTGGATTTCATCTTTTGTAAAAGGTAAGCCAGGCGGCGCAACAACCCATTTGTCCTCCACGTCATTAAGGCGGTGGATGACTGCAATAACCGTCCCAACGTACACATCCACAGGTATATCAACACCAAGCAGGTATGCATCTTGTTCCGAACCATCCCCAGCGATTATACCTGCGATATAACCGTAATTAATTGGGTAGCGAAGCTCTGGAAATTGCGGGTGAAGCGTACCGAGAGGACGGTCGACGGTGATGGTTACAGTCTGACCTATGATTTTTCGGTAATCATTCATCTAACCTGTTCCTTTCTGCTTCGCGGTGAAACCTGCGAAATGACAACGGCGATAAAAACAAGTATACAGCCGATAATTTCCTGCACGGTAAGTATTTCCCTTAATATGATAAATCCGAATACCGCTGCAAATACTGCCTCAGTGGAGAAAAGTACGGCGGCGACGGCTGGTGCCGTTATTTTTTGTGCCTTCGTTTGTAAAGTATATGCCACGCCGCTACTTAAAAGCCCCGTGTACAGAAGGGGTATTGCGGCAGCTTGCAACTCCGCCAATGTTGGGGTCTCAAAAACCAACATACCGATGAAGGCGAAAAATGCTACGGTGAAGAATTGCACGCTGGATAGTGCGATATTGTCGTGTCCGGGTGCGAAGTGGTCAATAAACATAATATGTACGGCGAAAAGTAAGGCGCATGTTAGGAGCAGTAAGTCGAAGGCCATAAACTGTAAATCATCCGTAACGGTGAGTAAGTATATACCGGCAACCGCGATGATTACGCCTAGCCAAACAAACTTGCTAGGACGGCGACGTAAAAAAAGCCCAAGAAGCGGCACGAAGACTACATATAATGAAGTGAGGAAGCCGGCTTTGCTTGCGGCCGCGTCAGACGTGGTATCGGCCAGCCATACCTGCTGAAGTACGCTTGCGATAAACAGGACAACCCCACATATAGCACCCGCGAAAATAGTTTTACGGTTAAAAATGGAGCCGAAACCGGTATATACCATGTCCTTTGCGCGTCTCGCAAAAAATGGAGCGACAGCCATCGTAACTAACCCGCCGATAAAAAAGCGCGTGGCGATAAAAGTAAACGGACCGATAAGGCCTGCACCCATACGCTGGAACGCAAACGCCGCACCCCAAATTATAGTGGTGGCGAGAATCATGAAATTACCCTTGTAATTATACATGTCCGCAAGTATATCATTTAAAGGAAAAAATGTCAAAAAAATATTTATACGAAATAACGTATATACGTATTGACACTTATGGTAAAATATGTTAATATGCAAATACGTTCGAACGTAAAAACATATTTTGGAGGGAAAAATGTATAGGGATTATGGAAAAGAAATTGATGGAATCTATGAACAGCTTGAAGAGATAACAAATCTGTTGCGTAAACCTGCGAAAGAAAAGCTGATTACGGCAAATGCGCAAGACGCGGACAGCCGCATGGCGGAGGTAACGAAAGACCTGCTCGCCAAAGCGGCTGAAAAGGGCGGTTCCGGCTTAGTATCGTATATGGGCATCTTCCATACGGTATCAGGTAACTATAAAAGCTCAAGCTCTTGGGTTGGGGAGCGGCATACGGACGATTTGCTTGAGCTTATTGAATCTAAGGTAGCAACGAAAGTGCTTACCTGCATCGGGAATAATGACAGGCTGAACTTGTTGCTTGCGCTCCTCCGCGCACCGCGGTCTGCCGTGCAGTTGGTGGATGAATGCGGGTACAATACTACGGGGCAGGTATATCACCACTTAAAGCCATTATTGGCCGCAGATTTAGTGGCGGTTGATGAGAACGCGCGCGGGTGTTATTGCGTACAACCACATCGAGTTCAGGGTTTGATTATGGTGCTTGCCGGTATATCGGATATGCTTAATGTTGTGGATAGCGAAGGTGCGTGGGAAGATTCATTAGCCATGAACCACATAGGTGACTATAATTAAACCATACCAAATTCTATCGCAATCTTATGCTCATACTTTACACCCGCCGGGTGCGGCCCGCCAGGGAAGGTAGGGTTGTTTGGACGGTTGGGGAAGAATTGCGGTTCAAGGCAGAGGCCGCAATTTTTTTCATACAGTTCGCCCTTGCGGCCGTTGTGTGTCGGCATCTTTTCCGACGCGTAGAACTGCACGCATGGATAGTCCGTAAACATTTTTAACGATCTTCCGGTAACTTCATCGTATACTTCAGCGGCAAGGCCGTAAGCATCATTATCCAACACAAAGTTTATGTCGGAATCGGGGTGCTCAATGTTTCTAAAATTATCATAGTGGAAGCGATTGCCGGTAAGTGAAGCAATTTCGCCCGTTGGCAATTGGCCCTCCGCCAAGGATGTAAGCGGCGTGAATCTGGATGCGTTGACCTTGATTTTATGGTCCAAAACGTCGTATTTGCCTGGGCCGCGTAGGTTGAAGTAGGCGTGGGTGGTGAGGCTGATATATGTATCTTTGTCGCAAAGGCCATTAAACTCCATCAATATCGCGTTTCTGTTGAGGTAAACGCCTATTTCCACGTCCATATTGCCTGGGTAGCCGCAATCTCCATCAGGGCTGTGCATCTTGAGGATGATGCCGTTATTGGTTATCTTCGCATTCCATACACGCTTATTCCATACATTGCCGCCGTGTAGATGTGTCGTCCCCTCGTTTTGTATAAGCTGGTGTACGACTCCGTTTACCGGTAGCTTACCGTCCTCGATGCGGTTAGAGTAACGGCCAACCATGCAGCCGACGAAAAATTTGTCGTCAATATATTCTTGTAAGGTGTCATAGCCAAGGCAGATTTCGTTAGGAACACCGTTTTTGTCCGGCGTTTTGATGGATGTGATAATACCGCCGTAGTTTGAGATCGTAAATTCCATATAGTCGTTCTTAACGGTATAAAGGGTGGCGGCTTGGCCGCATGGGGCTGTACCCCAGTTTTTGGTGGTTATGGTTGTGTTCATAGTATTCCTTTCCGGTTTTGTCTTAGGATAGGTTATTTTAAGGTATTAAAATATTCCCTTGCTCTTTTTACGATATTCTGCACGCATTCCGTTTTGCCTTCGTGGTAAGAAAGCGGCTCAGTATAATGTAGTTTTGATAGTTTTATTTTAAGGTTGCTATATTCATCTCGTGCCGTTTCATCAATTCGTAGATAATCCCTAAAAATCAGATTATCTTCCACGTCTTGGTGGCTGGGGTTGTTATCCGCTTGAAAAATGTGTATATGGTGCGTATGGTTGCCGGAACCATCACCCTTAAATCGAACAAAATACCTTCTGCCAGGCATACCTTTTTCGCCGCGAACGTCATACCCTGCGGCAAGCATTTGAGAATCGTACTTATCAATATCAGTTACGCATTTTACCAATACGAGTAAATCGATAATTGGTTTTGCGTAAATTCCTTGTATGCTTGTTGATCCGATATGTTCTATACGGACGACATGTTCACCTAAGATATTTTCTAAGATGGCCTTTTCGCTTTCAAATAGAGTTACCCAGTTTTCATCGTACGGCACTACATCCATAGTACGCATTGATTCCACTTATTTTATCCCCCTTAAAATAGGCGACAGTAACTTTCTGATGGACGGAATGGTTATGCCTATGCCGGCGGCGGCGATGACCGTGCCCTCGCGGATGCCGTGCAGGCCGTCAAGCAGAAGGAAGGAGCAGGCCAGGGCGATGATTACAAGTCCGCTGTCCATCGTAATCTTTACGATATGGAATTTGCTGAAAATGCCTGTCTTTATTATCTGCGTAACGGCGAGGCAGAAACCCTCCGTAGGTAGCGGCACGAGCTTTGCGCCGATGAACAGGACGACGCCGACGGATATCAGGCCGATGCCGACGAGTAGCATAGCCATTTGGCCAAAATACGTCGGCAAAACAAAATCGCCGACGATGATGACAGCAAAGTCCACAAAAAAGCCGAAAATGAAGCTAAATAAGAGCTGGGTAAGGTTATATAGCTTAAATTGTCTGCGTAGGATCGCGACTTGTAACAAAATAAACACTGCCATAAGTATCGTTGTAAACAAACCGATCGAGATTTGGTCTGTGGCATTTGATAACACATATGGAAGGGATTGAACTGGAGACACGCCAAGGTCAGCGTTGATTGTGAAGACCACGCCGATTGCAAGTATAAAAAGCCCTACTGTGTATGTAATGATGCGGCGGATTAAGTTTTTATAGTTCATGTAATTATCTTTCTGCGCTGAGATTGCGTGTCAAGAGGCTGTATGTCGCATTCGTTCCTACATCCTCTATGCCCCTCTTCGTTCGCTACGCTCACTGGCCGGGCGGCAAATGAGCCGTAATAGATTTGTAGCGAAATTATAACCCCGACTACCGTAGGGGCGGTCTGCGACCGCCATAACCCTTAAGTTTGCATGTATTATGTATCTCAAGCGGTCACAGACCGCCCCTACGGCGATATTTCGTAACAAGTCTAATGACGCTTCAGCGGTGCGTTTACTTTATTGGCTCAAGCTGCGCCTGGAAATGCCGCAGCACGTCCGGCTCCCAAAGTATTTTATAACCGCGCTTTATTTCGCCTGCTCTTGCCTTAATATTTATCAGCGCGTCAGCGACGACATCCATGTGGGCTTGGGTATACACGCGGCGTGGTATGGCGAGGCGGGTAAACTCAAATTCGGACTGAAGCTGTTTTCCCGTATCTGGATCGTTACCAAGCATGTACGAACCAATGTCGCACGCGCGTATGCCAGCTTCTTTATATAGCTCCAGCGCCAATACCTGCGCTGGGTACTCCGTATACGGAATGTGTGGGAACATGTCCGCCGCGTCTAAAAACACGCCGTGGCCGCCAACGGGTGACTGGTAAGCGATGCCCGCACTATCCAGCCGTGCGGCGAGGTACTCAACCTGACCTATTCTGTAACGTAGGTAATTTTCGTCAATTGCTTCGTAAAGACCGACAGAAAGCGCTTCTAAATCACGCCCGGAGAGGCCTCCGTATGTATAAAAACCTTCATAACTGATGGTGTTGGCCTTGATTTTTTGGATAATATTGGAATTAGTATCCCGCACGCCTACAAGGCCGCCGATGTTGACGATACCGTCCTTTTTGCAGGACATGGCAAACACGTCAACGTAGGAGAACATCTCGCGCACGATTTCAAGGATTGATTTATCCTCATAACCGGACTCTTCGCGTTTGATAAAAAACGCGTTCTCAGCAAAACGCGCGGCGTCAAGCATGTAGGGGATTTTATATTGCCTACAGATATCCGCAGTTTCCCTGATGTTAGCCATTGATACGGGAACGCCGCCTGCGGAGTTGTTCGTTACAGTCATAACAATGACACCAACGTTCGCTGCGCCTTTTTCCTTTATGATTTCAACTAAGCGCGCCGTGTCCATATTACCTTTAAAAGAAGCGCGGGTGCGTGGATTGCGTGCGGCTGGGTTCACGCAGTCTATCGCGCGTCCTCCCGCAAGTTCCACATGGGCGCGGGTCGTGTCAAAAAACATGTTTGATATGGAATACTTGCCGGGCGAGAGAAAGATAGGCATAAGCACTTTCTCCCCCGCGCGGCCCTGATGGACGGGTTGGACATAGCCATACCCGAAGATATCCTTACATGTATCGCGGAGTTTATAAAAGCTGGACGCGCCGGCATAGCTTTCATCACCAACCATAACCGCGCCCCATTGCTGCGCGCTCATCGCGCCGGTGCCGCTATCTGTCAGCAAATCTATGTACACATCCTTACTGGATAAGCCGAAAAGGTTGTACCCCGCGTCCATAATCTTCTGCTCCCGTTCTGAACGGGTAAGCACTTTAAGCGGCTCTACCGACTTTATCTTAAATGGTTCCGGGATGTATTTCATTAATACCAACCCCTCAGCTTCATAACTTGTGCTATCCGCTCTATGGAGTACATATAAGCAGCGGTACGCATACTTACACCGTGTTTTTGGCTGACTTTGTAGACCGCGGCAAATGCGTCCACCATAGCGCGTGTTTCCTTTTCCGCAACTTCAGCGTCGCTCCAGTAGTATCCGTATAGGTTTTGGCACCATTCAAAATACGAAACGGTAACGCCGCCTGCATTAGCTAATATATCCGGCACGACGGCGATACCCTTTTTATATAATAACGCGTCCGCCTCTGGTGTTATCGGACCGTTTGCGCCTTCCGCAATAATCCTCACATTTATTTTTTTTGCGTTTTCGTTTGTGATTGCGTTCTCCATTGCGCAAGGGAGGAGGACTTCGGCTTCCAAAGCCCAAAATTCGTCTTGCGTAATTTCTGTAGTATCGGGGAAGCCTTTGATACTTCCGCCGTTTGCGTTTTTATATTCAACCAATTTATGGCAATCTATACCGGTAGGGTTATAAATAATCGTATCCCACTCACAAATAGAAATTATTTTGCCGCCAAGTGATTCCGTACAGAGTGCGGCGTGTGAACCGACGTTACCAAACCCTTGTACAAGCACGCGTGAGCCGCGCAGGGATAAACCCAACTGTTTCGCCATCTCGTTCGTCGTCACGGCAACGCCCAGGCCTGTAGCAGCAGTGCGGCCGCGGCTGCCGCCGAACTCCACCGGCTTGCCGGTGAACACACCAAGTGCAGAATGGCCGACGAGCTTGCAATATTCATCCGTCATCCATGCCATGATTTGAGCATTTGTGTTTACGTCCGGCGCGGGGATGTCGATTTTTTCGCCGAGCAGCTTAATCGTGGCTTGGACATAGCCGCGGGCGAGGCGCTCCAACTCACCAAGGCTAAGTGTCTTTGGGTCAACGCAGATGCCACCTTTGCCGCCGCCGTATGGTAAACCGACGATGGAACATTTTATAGTCATCCAAGTGGATAGAGCCTTTACCTCATCGCCGTGTACGCCCGGGTGAAAGCGGATGCCGCCCTTGTATGGGCCGAGTGCGTCGTTGTGCATACTGCGCCAAGCCGTGTATACGTTTACGCCGCCGTTATCCATTTTGACGGGGATGTTTACCTCAATTGATTTTTGAGGGTTTTTAAGAATCTCGTAAACGGCTGTGTCTGCCTTGAGCTTTTCGCACGCATCTCTAATTTGGAGCTGTGCGGCTTGCAAGGGATTTAATGTCTCCATTTCGTCCTCCTTAAGACAAATCATTTTATTATAAAATGTTTACTTCTTATTAATAACGTTACTTGCCATCGTTATGTATTCCCTTGCTTCGTCCATTTCGGTCGGCGTCCACTTCAAATGTATCGACCCGGCGCATGTTGTCTTTGTCTGTCCGCAATAAACAACAGCGGAATTTCTTTTGCATGGCATGTTGGAACACATTTGTAAACTGTTAAATAATTTGCCGGCAAATTCGGGCGAAGCCATCGCAATTTCATTTAATATTTCTGAAGCATAATCTGGGTTGCCCGGCCTCTGTACCCAGTTTATGATGTGTGTCCCAATCTTCTTTATACTTCATTAGCCTATACTGAAGACCGCAAGACGCGGTATAATTTACGTTGCCGTGTTTATCTACCGACCTCTTAAATTTATATATACCCTTAGTTTCCGGCTCTTTTAAAAGAAAACTGTCTGTGATTTCTGTTTCGCTGCGAATATGGTTAGGCAGAGATTTCAGATACCATTCAAATAACGATAAATCCGGTAAATCTATAATCTCGGTAGGTATATCCAACTCATCATTATCGTATTCAATAACTTCTATGGAATTTATATTTAAACGGGTACCTCTTTTATCACCTATTTTGCCAACACCCACCGCAACTTCGAGACCATCGGCAAAGGCATCCGGCACACCGTTTTTCAAAAATTCTATATATTGTGAATTACGGGACGGGTAAAAACACCGATTGTTAATTTCAATCCAAGTAATATTATTACCTACAATTACAGATAAATCAAAGTATTCATTTAAGGGGATAACGGCGTCGTAATCATGTTTCGTCGTTTCTTCCTTAGCTGTAAATACATCCTGTCGCCTAATGCCGTTGCCCGATTCGTTCGGCGCGTGTGAAAAATGAACGAACCCATTGCCCATCAAAACGTTGAAATTTGCTGCATCGGCCTTTAAGGTCAAATTTATGCGAAAGGGTATTTTATATTTTTGTGGTAAAACCGCGCGGCCGCAATTTTTATCCAGCGGTTTGGTGCATGTGAGGTTAAGCTCGCTGTCTTGAACGTTCAATTCGGTTTTATTACCACGTGCGGATAGTGATTTTAATGGAATTTTATGAGTCTTCATAGTGAAATTTCCGTATCTGTATTTGCTTATATTAAGGCCTTAATGTATATTACACACCGTCCCGTTTTCCGGGTTTACGGTGATACCGATGCCTTGGACGATAAGTTTAGTCGCATCCGTTGCGTCCGTAATTAGGGGCAGGTCAAGCGCCAGCGCGGCGGCGGCAATGCCGGACATGGCGAAAGACTCCTCCGTAACGACGCCTTTTGCGCGGCGCACGAAGCGTAAGGCCTCCGGCGTCGTCCTGTCTATAACGATAATGCTGCCGTCAGCAAACTCCGCGGCTTCTTTTTGGGCGCGGATAACGTGCGCCCGTGCGCTTACACTTTCATTATTCGTGTGTCCGGTGCCGCTTGTAATGATATCGCCCAATACCTCAACTTGCAGTGTGTTCGTAACGGCGGCAAGCGAGGTTGATGAGCCCGTGATAACGATTAATTCGCCTTCTTTTGCAAGTTTTTTCGCAAGTATTTTGTCGATTGCGGCTTTGCGCATCGTTTCCGGCGAGTGGTGCAATTCGCCAAGTACAGGCGTAACGCCCCAGGATAGAGCCATCTGGTAATACGTCTTTTCGTTGGGTGTAACGGCGATGATCTTAGACGCAGGGCGGTAGCGGGAAATAAGCCGTGCCGCTGTGCCGTTTGCTGTAAGGGCAAGGATGGCGACCGCGTCCAAATCGTGCGCCACGGAGCAGGTTGCGTAGGATATGGCGTTTGTTATATTTGTATCGTATTTTTTAAGGGAGCTGAAGCGGGCTTTGTAGTTGATGCTGGCCTCCGTGGCTTCCGCGATCTTAACCATAGTTTGGATGCAGAGGATTGGGTAGTCACCCTTGGCGGTTTCTCCGCTAAGCATAATGGCAGATGTGCCGTCGTGTATGGCGTTGGCGATGTCCGTGATCTCAGCACGAGTTGGCCTGGGTGATTTTATCATGCTCTCAAGCATCTGCGTTGCCGTAATAACGCGCTTGCCAGCGGAATAGCATTTCTGTATTAAGTCCTTCTGTATTTTCGGTAAATCCTCAAATGGGATTTCCACGCCCATGTCGCCGCGTGCGACCATAATACCATCTGATTCGCGTATGATCTCATCAATATTATTAACGCCCTCGGCATTCTCTATCTTTGAGATAAGCTGGGAGCGGGGCAGGCCAAACGACGCGAGGTATGACTTAGTTTGCAAAACATCCTCGGCGGAGCGGACAAAGCTAAGGGCGATATAATCAACGTCATGCTCATAGGCGAAGCGCAGGTCGGCCTTATCCTTTTCACTTATGAAAGGCATATCTACGGAGACGCCAGGTAAGTTGACGCCCTTGCGGTTGGACAGCTCACCGCCAACAACGACGGCGCATATGATATCTGTATTCGTAACGGTAACGGCCTTAAGTTCAATAAGCCCGTCATCAACCATGATAAGAGTGCCTGGCTGGACATTTCTGGGCAGGTGTTCATATGATACGGCTACGATACTGCGCGTGCCCGGTACATCGCGCGTTGTGAGGGTAAATTCATCTCCGGCGTGCAGCTCTATAATACCGTCTTCAAAGGTTTTAAGCCTAATTTCCGGACCCTTAGTGTCTAATAATATAGCAACGGGTTGCCCCATCTCTTTACGGATTTGCTTGATATTGTTAATAACTTCCAAATGGTCCTCATGTGTGCCGTGCGAAAAGTTAAGGCGGGCAACATTCATTCCGGCGTTTATCATCTCGCGTAGCATATCCGGGCTTTGTGACGCCGGGCCAATGGTGCATACTATTTTCGTTTTTTGCATTTTTTGTCTCCTAACTTAATTTATTTTATATTATACACTAAAATCCGTTGCATTTCAATCCAAAATGTATTAAAATGTTATGGAGTTAAAAATGATTGTGAAACTAAGGGGGAATTTGACATTAACATAAAACCCGTATTGGCCGTAGATATAGGCGCAAGCGGCGGTCGCGCCATTTTGTGCAGTATTAAAGATAACAAATTTATATTAGATGATATACATAGATTCACTAACGAACCTGTATTGGCAAACGGGTTGTTATATTGGAATTTTCCTTCGCTTTTTGAGGATATAAAGTTAGGTATCCGCAAAGCAGCTGAAATTGTTGATTTTGAAAGTCTCGGCATAGATACATGGGGCGTGGACTTTGCCATGGTTTCTCACAGCGGTGAAATTATTGAGGGGCCGGTTAGCTACCGCGACGGGCGTACTGGCGGCGTGCCGGATGAGTTGCACAAAACGGTTGGCTCTGCCGAATTTTACATACGCACGGGCAACCAACAAATGGCGATAAATACCGTGTACCAGTTGGCAGCGCTACGCAAGGTTAGGCCTGATTTATTCGCTTTGCTGGATTATAATGTCCTTATGATGCCGGATCTTTTTAATTATGCTTTAACAGGCAAGGCGGCGGCGGAGCTTAGCATAGCAAGCACTACACAGCTATTAAATCCACAGTTAAGGGACTGGGACTATGAATTGATGGATTTGCTTGGTTATCCAAGAGCATGGTTTCCGCCAATCGTTAACCCGGGCAGCGTCTTGGGTGGGTTAAGGCCGGAGCTTTGCAGTGAGATTAGCGTTTCCAGGGATATCAAGGTTATAAACACATGCGGGCATGACACAGCATGTGCGGCGGCCGCCGCGCCGTTTGAAGAAAGATCACTCTTTCTTTCTAGCGGCACGTGGATGCTTATCGGCGCAATGCTGGATGAACCCGTGCTTACGGCGGAGTCCGCGGCGGCGGAATTGTCTAACGAGGTTGGTTTCGGTGGAAAAATACGTTACCTCAAAAATATCACGGGTACATGGCTTTTACAGCAGTCTGCTGAAGAGTTGCGATTATCTTTCCAGGAAATGGAAAAATTGGCGAAGGAAGCCACAACATGTCTTAATTACATAGACCCGGATGCGCGAGAGTTCCAATCACCCGGCGAAATGCTTGCAAAGATCGGCGCGGCAATCGGAAATAATGAGCTTAAGACGGTGCTTCGGTGTATTTACGATAGTTTAGCTATGAAGGTGCGTTACTCCGCCGCGCAAATAGAAAAAAATACGGGCAATGTTTTCATAAATATAAATATGGTTGGTGGAGGGACACAGTCTGCATTATTATGCCAAACGATAGCGGACATTACGCAGAGAACCGTATACGCCGGCCCCGTGGAAGCAACGGCGATGGGCAACGCGATAGTACAGTTTATAGCAAATGGGTACATATCTTCAATTGCGGAAGCGCGGGAGATGGTGCGTAACTCCGTAAAAATAACAGTGTACAAGCCTGCTATCTCGGCGTCAGCCGCTGATACAGCTTATATATCTTTTTTAAAATCAACAAACCTTGGGAGGTAGTAATGAAAACAACTATAACAAAGAATATTACTGTGATGGAATTAGTTGGATTACTTGAAATACCGGACAATGAAGAACAGATTAAACGTCTCGAAGAACTATCCGAATTACGTAAATTAGACGAATTAAAGCAAATGCGTGGTTTAGGTGGTTTGTTTGCACGTTTTATCATGAAATTTACGAACAAACACCAAGAAGGGCTAATAGCACTGTCTGAATGCCGGACAACGTACGATATTGTTGCGTTTAAGCAGACTCAGCATTACAATAATATAAAAAACGCAAGAGTGGAAATGAGTTGGGACTTTGAATAAAAAAATCAGCTTAGATGACCCTTTAACCATCGGCGAATTGCTTACAGAACTTGAAGACCCAGCCAATGCAGAACAAATAAGCGAAATGATAGAAATTATTTATGAAAAAAACCTGCATGTGGATGAAATAAGGAAAATGCGCGGACCCGTCGGTGCGCTTGCGCGGTTTGTCCTTCGCTTTACGGATAAGCACTCCAACGCGTTTACCTCCCTCGCCAAATGCCGCACGGCGGATGACATTGCGTTATTTAAGCGGACAGAACATTACGAAAAAATCAAAAAAATTATTATACAATAAGGAGATTTTATGAATTATCCAAAAATCGGTATCAGACCAACGATAGACGGCCGCTGGGGCGGCGTTAGAGAGTCTTTGGAAGAAAAGACCATGAACATGGCAAGAGCCGCAAAAGAATTGATCGAAAGCAATTTACGATACCCGGACGGTACAAGCGTACAATGCGTAATAAGCCCAACCACCATCGGCGGCGGCAAGGAAGCTGCGGTATGCGAAGACTTCTTCTCCACGCAAAACGTCGTTGCGACGCTTACTGTTACACCATGCTGGTGCTACGGAAGCGAAACATTTGACATGAACCCCAAAACTGTAAAAGCCGTATGGGGATTTAACGGCACGGAGCGCCCCGGCGCGGTTTACTTGGCCGCGGTTATGGCCGCTCATGCACAGAAAGGGTTGCCTGCGTTCAGTATCTACGGACACGACGTACAGGATTTGAACGACAACTCCATCCCCACTGACGTACGTGAAAAAATCTTGGATTTCGCAAAATGCGCTACAGCCGTTGGTTGGATGAAAAATAAATCCTATGTAAACATGGGAGCTGTATCTATGGGGATTGCCGGGTCTTATTGTATTGAGTCGGTTTTCCAAAAATATTTAGGCATACGAGCAGAGTGGGTGGACTTGACGGAGCTTTTACGTCGCATTCACCTTGGTATTTATGATAAGGCAGAATATGAAAAGGCATATAAATGGATTAGGGAAAAATGCAAAGAGGGCATCGACGTAAATGCCGGAAAAAACCTGCCGGAAATTATTACGAAATCAAAAGTCGTTCCGGCAGATCAGGATTGGGATTTTATCGCCAAGATGACGGTCGTCGTGAAGGATATCTTGTTCGGTAACCCGGAGCTCTCTAAAATGGGTTGGCATGAAGAGGCGTTAGGTAAAAACGCCGTCGCAGGAGGCTTCCAAGGCCAGCGCAACTGGACAGACTGGTTGCCGAACGCCGACTTTACCGAGGCTATACTTGCATCGACCTTCGACTGGAACGGTGCGCGCGAGCCTGTTGCCTTTGCGACGGAGACCGACACGCTTAACGCCATCGCCATGCTTTTCGGTAAACTAGTCAGTGATACCGCACCCGTATTTCACGACGTTCGTACATATTGGAGCCCCGAGGCCGTGGAGCGCGTAACCGGCAAGAAACTTGAAGGTAAAGCAGACGGAGGTATGATCCACTTGATAAACAGTGGCGCGGCAGCGCTTGACGGTTCCGCGGCGGCAAAAGGCAAGGATGGTAAC
>Ga0123355_10009522_pt1 | contig 14787 bp, 37 predicted proteins | sample TergutEmb28metaG_3_FD_89872 | JGI IMG/M metagenome (GOLD analysis project Ga0123355, IMG submission 89872) | Embiratermes neotenicus P1 segment gut microbial communities from Petit-Saut dam, French Guiana - Emb289 P1 | ecosystem: Host-associated > Arthropoda: Insects > Digestive system > Gut ...
AACCCAGGTGTTGATCAGACGAAACGAAGAAGCAGAGTCCTTAATATCAAAATCGTAACCCATAAGGAAAGTTCGGGGGAACACCCTTGCCTTTCACTTTCTCATCGACCAGACAATGACCAGAATTTAGCCTCACACGGGGTTCGGTATTAGGGGGAAACACCCTGACGTGTTATGACGGAGGCAAGCCTTGAGCCGACGCACTAGCGTACGGCTCATTACTGTGCTGTGTTTGGAGTTTATTGTGGTTACAGCAACAGTAGATTTAGTGCAATGGTACTGTGTTTTGTGTGTCGTTTATTGTGGTTACAAGAACAGTAGATATAGTTCAATGTTACCGTGCTGTGTTTTGAGATTATTGTGGTTACAGCAACAGCAGATTTAGTGCAATGGTACTGTGTTGTGTGTGGAGTTTGTTCTGGTTACAGGAACAGTAGGCATAGTGCAATAGTACTGTGCCATGTGTGGAGATAATTGTGGTTACAGCAATTGTAGATATAGAGCAATTTACTGTGTTGTGTGTGGAGTTTATTGTGGTTACAGGAACAGTAGATATAGTGCAATGGTACTGTGTTTGTTTGGAGATTATTATGGTTAAAGCAACAGTAGATTTAGTCATTGATACTGTGCTGTGTGTGTAGTTTATTGTGGTTACAGCAACAGTAGATAAAGTGCAATGGTACAGTGTTGTGTGTGGAGTATAGTGTGGCTAGAGCAACAGTAGATATAGTGCAATGATACTGTGCTGTGTGTGGAGTTTATTGTGGTTACAGCAACAGCAGCTATAGTGCAATTTTACTGTGGTGAGTGTGGAGTTTATTGTGTTTACAGCAACAGTAGATATAGTGCAATGTTACTGTTCTGTGTGTGGAGTTTATTGTGGTTACAACAACAGTAGTTATAAGGCAATTTTACAGTGATGTGTATGGAGTAAATTGTGGTTAGAGCAACAGTAGATTTAGTGCAATGATACTGTGTTGTGTGTGGAGTTTATAGTGGTTAAATCAACGGTAGATATAGTGCAATTTTACTGTGTTTTCTGTGTTTTTTTTGTGGTTACAGCAACAGTAGTTATAGGGCAATTTTACTGTGTTGTGTGTGTGGAGCTTACTGCGGTTACAGCAACACTAGCTATAGGGGAATGGTACTGTTTTTGTGTGTAGTTAATTGGGTTTACAGCAAGAGTAGATATAGGGCAATGGTACTGAGTGGTATGTGGAGAATATTGTAGTAAGAGCAACAGTAAATATAAGGGAGTATTACTGTGTCGTGTGTGAAGTTTATTGTGGTTAAAGCAACGGTAGATATAGTGCAATATTACTGTAGTGTGTGTGGAGATTATTGTGGTTACTGCTACAGTAGATATAGTGCAATGATACTGAGTTGTGTATAGTTTATTGTGGTTACAGTAACAGTAGGTACAGTGCAATGGTACTGAGTTGTCTGTGGAGATTTTTGTGGTTTCTGCAACAGTAGACGTAATGCAAAGATACTCTGTTGTGTGGGGAGTTTATTGTGGTTATAGCAACAGTGGTTATAGCAACAGTAGATATAGTGCAATGGTACTGTATTGTGTGTGGAGATTATTGTGGTTACTGCAACAGTAAATATAGTGAAATGATACTCTGTTGTGTGTGGGGTTTATTGTGGTTAATGCAACAGTAGTTATAGCGCAATGATTCTGTGTGTGCGTGTGGAGTTTATTGTGGTTACAACAACAGTAGATATAGTGCAATGTTACTGTGTCGTGTTTGGATGTTATTGCGTATACAGCAACAGTAATTATATAGCAATTATTATGTGTTATGTGTGCGTGTTATTGTGGTTACTGCAACAGTAGATATAGTGCAATGGTACTGTGTTTTGTGTGGAGTTTCTTTTGGGTGAAGCAACAGTAGGTATAGTGCAATGGTACTGTGTTGTGTGTGGAGTTTATTGTTGTTAGAGCAACAGTAGATTTAGTGCAATATTAAAGTGTTGTGTGAGGAGTGTATTGTGGTTAGATCAACAGTAGATATAGTGCAATGATACTCTGCTGTGTGTGGAGTTTATTGTGGTTACAGCATCAGTATTTATAGTGCAATTGTACTGTGCTGAGTGTGGAGATTATTGTGTTTACAGTAACAATAAATATAGTGCAATGGTACTGTGCTGTGTTTGTATTTTTTGTGGCTACAAGAACAGTAGATATAATGCAATGTTACATTGTTGTGTGTGGTGTATATTTTTGTTAGTGCAACAGTATGTATAGTGCAATGATACTGTGTTGTATGGGGAGTTTATAGTGGTTAATGGAACAGTAGATATAATGCTGTAATACTGTGTAGTGTGTGGAGTTTTTTGTGGTTACAGCAACAGTAGATTTAGTGCAATGTTACTGTGTTGTGTGTGGATTTTATAGTGGTTACAGCAACAGTAGATATAGTGCAATGTTACTGTGTTGTGTGTGGATTTTATAGTGGTTACAGCAACAGTAGATATAGGGCAATGTTAAGAAGGATATTATCCCCGCCATCAAGGACTGTAACAGACGGATCATTACAGAAGCGATAGAAAAGTCCAACACGTTTAACTTCTATTATTCGACAGTATTCAACAACGAGGGCATTATTCTTCATATACAGAGGGAAAATTCAGGCGATCCATTCACCATCGATATTAATACAATTTGGAGAATGTTTAAAGCGATAGGGAAAAACAAATCAGTAGGACCAGACCAGGTCTCTGGAGAAATTCTTAAACTGGTTTGGAAGCCATGATTCCTTTCCTTGCACGACTACTAGACATAACAATGAATAATGGTACACAGCCTGGTGACTGAAAGGGAGCCACGGTGATTCTTATTCACCAGGAGGCGATCGATCATTAGTCACGAATTATAGACCGGTTACTTTAACCTCGGTAGTTTGCAAGCAAATGGAACAGGTTATAGCTTCATATCTAAGGCAAGTGTGGGTTAAGAATGATTGGCTGTACGAGGGTCAACATGGATTCAGTCCGAGATATTCGTGCGAAAGTCAAGTAATCACGGTATGCCTGGACATTGCGGGCTGTATGGATAACGGAGACACTATTGTCGCTATTTTAAATGACTTTTAGGAAGCTTTTGATTTCATTCCTCATGGTCGGTTGTTAACTAAAATTGCAAACTCGGGCGTGGATTCTAGGGTAGTGGTATGGATAAGGGAATTCCTTTTAGGTCGCACGCAGAGATTCAGGGTGGGAGGGCAAATATCTGAAGAAGTTAGAGTAACTTCAGGTGTACCGAAAGGAAGCGTATTAGGTCCTCTTCTGTTCGTAGCCTACGTAAATGATATTAGGAGGAATATGGAATCTACTATTAGACTTTTTGCTGATGACTGTGTAATTTACAAAAAAAAAATATTAATAATGCAGACATGGAAAAATTGCAGAAAGGCTTGGACAGGCTGGGGGAGTGGGCGGTTGAAAATGAAATGAAAATAAATCCAAATAAAATCAAGGCAGTTCGCTTCACGAGAGCTAGGGTAAAGGATCCACTACCTTATTCTTTAATGGGCACATTAATAACGGAAGCAAGCAGTTGTAAATATTTAGTAATAATCTTACGCAGCAACTTAAGTTGGGTGGATCAAGTTAGCTACGCGGTGAAAAAGGCCTGGAAAGCACTACATTTCACATTGCGAATACTAAAATAGGGTAATAGTAATACCAAATGTTTAGCCTATATGTCACGTGTACGTCCGATTCTTGAATATGGGGCAGCGTGCTGGGATCCGTACAGGGAGGGTCAAATAAGTGCGTTGGACTGAGTGCGAAAGAAAGCAGCCAAATATTGCACAATATACGAACAGTCCGAACTGGCAAACTTTGGCGTCGCGTAGAAAGATATCACGCTTATGTGCCCTCTTCAAAGCCTACTCTGGGGAACCAGCGTTGAAGCCTGTTGGTGTCAGATTACAACGGCCACACTATCTGAGCAGGGTAGATCATGAAAGGAAAATTAGGAGTAGGAGACAAAGGAAGGATATAGGGAAATATACTTTCGTAAATAGGACCATCCAACACTGGAACCAGTTACCGGCAGAAGAGTTAGGAATTCTCCCCTGCAAACCAATCACTTATAAAAAGAGGGTAAGGAAAATTATAATTGAGTTGAATTAAAAGCTAGTTAAGTGTGTTGGAAATCATCGAAAATTGGAGACAAGTGGCGTATAGGGGAGGGAAAAGTCTAAAATTTAGGGAAAGGTTATTTAACGTGGAGTGTAGCGATGTGCAATAAAGTGAAGTGAAGTGAACGAAGCAAAGTTAAGTGGAAAGAGGTGAAGTGAAGTGCAGTATAGGGTGCGGGGGGGAGGAACGAGTCTTTTTAGAAAAGGTTTAGAGGAGTAGTATGTGATGAGAAGTGAAAGACTGGGGTGAAAGCGTGAGTGAATTAATGACTGTAAAAAAAACAGTTACAAGAAACTGTACACAGAACTGTCTAGCTTGGGCGTTTAACCTTTTGTGCATGTTGTATTCTAATTTGTCTTGAAAGTTTTATTCCTAGTTTTAAGTTGTCTATTGGGTAATATTTGGTCGTCCGTGTGTAATGTTATAGTTGACTTGTGTGTTGTTATCTTATGTGTATTTGTGGTACTGTATGTGTATTGTATTCTTTTACTTTAAATGCCGGACTGCTGGCTACGGGTCAGTACTCGGAAGGTCCCGCGAACGGCCATCCGGACAAAGGGTTTTCTTGTTTCCCTGTGCCCAGAAGAAAATGCTGAGATGGTTCTAAAGATTTCAAGTTGCCAATATATGCTGCTCATGTAGCCCTCCCGACTTAAATTTACTAGTAACAAATTTCATGTTTGGTATACATGTAAAATAATTATTGCCACAGGGAGACAACTCAATTGCAGTTCATAAATATTATTATTATTATTATTATGTGTTGTGTGTGAAGTTTATTGTGGTTAATACATCAGTAGATAAAGTGCAATGGTACAGTGTTATGTGAAGAGCTTATTGTGGTTAAAGCAACAGTAGATATAGTGCAATGGTACTGTGTTGTGTGTGGAGTATATTGTGGTTACAGCAACAGTAGATACAGTGCAATGATACAGAGTTGTATGCGGAGATCTTTGAGGTTACAGCAACAGTAGATACAGTGCGATGGTACTGTGTTATGTGTGGAGTTCATTGCGATTACAACAACAGTATATATAGGACAATGGTACTGTGTTTTGTGTGGAGGTTATTGTGGTTACAGCAACAGTAGAAATAGTGCATTGGTACTGTGTTATGTGTGGTGTTTGTTGGGGTTACAGCAACAGTAGTTATAGTGCAATGGTACTGTGTTGTGTGTACATTATTGTGGTTAGAGCAACAGTAGATATATGGCAGTGGTACTGTATTGAGTGTGGAGTTTATTGTGGTTAGAGCAACAGTAGATATAAGGCAATGGTACTGAGTTGTATGTGGAGATTATTGTGGATACAGAAACAGTAGATTTAGGTAAATGGTAATGTGTTGTGTCTGCAGTTTATTGTGGTTACAGCAACAGAAGTTATAGTGCAATGGTAATATGTTGATTGTGTGGAGATGATTGAGGTTACAGCAACAGTAGATATAGGGCAATTGTACTGTGTGGTATGTGGAGATTATTGTGGTTAGAGCAACAGGGGATATAAGGCAGTGGTACTGTGTTGAGTTAGGAGTTAATTGTGGTTATAGCAGCAGAAGATATAGTGCAAAATTACTGTGTTGTGTGTGGAGTTTATTGTGGTTAAAGCAACAATAGAAGTAGGTAAATGATTCTGCTTTTGTGTGAAGTTCATTGTGGTTAGAGCTACTGTAGATATAGGGCAAATTTAATATGTTGTGTGAGAAGGTAATTGTGGTTACAGCAACAGTAAATATAGAGCAATGGTTCTGTCTTGTGTGTGGAGTTTATTGTGGTTACAGCAACAGTAGATATAAAGCAATGTTACTCTGTTGTGTGTGTGGAGTTTATTGTGGTTACAGCAAAATTAGATACAGTGAAATTTTATAGTGTTTTGTGTGGTGATTATTGTAGTTTACAGCACCACTGAATATAATGCAGTGGCACTGTTTTGTGTGTAGAGATTTTTTGTGGGTGAAGAAAGAGTACATTAACTGCAATGGTAATGTGTTTTGTGTGGAGTTTATTTTGGTTACAGCAACAATAGTTATAGGGCAACGGTACTTTGTTTTGTATGTAGAGCATATTGTGGTTAAAGCAACGGAAGATATAAGGGAATGGTACTGTTATTTGTGTGGAGATATTTGTGGCAACAACAACAGTAGCTATGGTGTAATGGTACTGTGTTTTGTGTGGCGTTTTTGTGGTTAGAGGAACAGAAGGTATAGGGCAATTTTACAATGTTATATGTGGAGATTTTGGGGTTACAGCAACACTAGACATAGGGCAATGGTACTGTTTTGTGTGTGTAGTCTATTGGGGTTACAGAAAGAGTAGATGTAGGGCAATGTTACTGTGTGGTGTGTGGAGATTTTTGTGGTTAGAGCAACAGTAAATATAAGGAAGTGGTACTGTGTTGTGTGTGGAGTTTATTGTGGTTAAAGCAACAGTAGATATAGTGCAATATTACTGTGGTGTGTGTGGAGATTATTGTGGTTAGAGCAACAGTAGTTATAGTGAAATTTTATTGTGTTGTTTTGTGGAGTTTATTTTGGTTACAGCAACAGAAGGTACAGTGCAAAGGTACTGTGTTGTTTGTGGAGATTATTGTGGTTACTGCAACGGTAGATATAGTTAAACGATACTCTCTTGTGTTGGGAGTTTATTGTGGTTATAGCAACAGTAGTTATAGTGCAATGTTACTGAGTTTTGTGTGTAGATACTTGTGGTTAAAGCAACAGTTGTTATATAGCAACGATTCTGTGTTTTGTGTGGAGATTATTGTGGTTAAATCAAACTGTAGAAATAGTGCAATGTTATTGTGTTGTGTGTGGAGGTTATTGCGGTACAGCAACAGAATTTATAGGGAAATGGTAATATGTTATGTGTGCAGTTTATTGTGATTACAGCAACAGGATTTATACAGCAATATTACTGTGTATTGGGTTGAGTTCATTGTGGTTACAGCTAGAGAAGTTATAGGGCAATGGTACTGTGTTGTGTGTTTTGAGTTTATTGTTGTTAAGGCAACAGTAGATATAGTGAAATTGTTATGTTTTTAGTGTGGAGTTTATTTTGGTTACATCAACAGTAGATATAGTGCAGTGGTCCAGTGTTTTGTGTGTTGTTTATTGTGGTTACAGCAACAGTGCATACAGTGCAATGGTACTGTGTTTTTTGTGGACTTTATTGTGGGTGCAGTAACATTAGATATTTTGTGATACTTAATTTTGTTTGGAGTTTATTGTCGTTACAGCAACAAACGTTATAGGGCAATGCTTCTATGTTGAGTGTGTAAAGTTTATTGTGGTTAAAGCAACAGTAGATATAGGGCAAAGGTACTGTGATGTGTGTGAATTTTAATGTCGTTACAGCAACAGTAGACATAGTGCAATAATACTGTGTTGAGTGTGGAGTTTGTTGTAGTTAGAGCAAGAGAAGTTATAGCGCAATGTTACTGTGTTGTTTGTGGAGTTTATTGTGGTTTCAGCAACAGTAGATATATGGTAATGTTACTGTGTTGTGTGTGGATTTTATTGTGATAACAGCAACAGTAGATATAGTGCAATGATACTGTGTCGTGTGTGAAGTTTATTGTGGTTAGAGCAATAGTAGATATAGTGCAATGGTACTGTGCCGTGTGTGGAGAATATTGTGGTTGGAGCAGCAGTAGAAATAGGGCAATGATACTGTGTTTTGAGTGGAGTTTTTGGGGGTTACAGCAACAGTGGATACGGTGCAATGTTACTATGATTTGTGTGGATTTTATTTTGGTTACAGTAACAGTAGATATAGTGCAATTGTACTATGTTTTTGTGGAGTTTTTGTGGTTAAAGCAACAGAAGTTATAGTGCAATTATACTGTGTTTAGTGTGCAGTTTTTGTGGTTACAACTACAGTAGATATAGTGCAATGATACTGTGTTTGTGTTGAGTTTTTTGTGGTTACAGCAACAGTAGATTTAGTGCAATTATATTGTGTTGTGTGTGTGAATTTTTGTGGCTAAAGCAACAGTGGATCTAGTGCAATAATACTGTGTTTTGTGTGGAGTTGTTTGTTGTTACAGCAACCGTGGATATAGTGCAATATTACTGTGTTTTGTGTGAGAAGTTTATTGTGGTTACAGCAACAATAGATATAGTGCAATAGTACTGTGTTTTGTGTTTTGAGTTCATTGTGGTTACAGAAATAGTAGATACAGTGCAATGGTTCTGTGTTTTTTGTGTGCAGTTTATTGTGGTTAGAGCAACATTAGATATAGTGCAATGGAGCTATGCTCTGTGTGGAGTTTATTGTGGTTTCAGCAACTGTAGTTATAGTGCAATTGTAATGAGCTGTGTGTGGAGATTATTGTGGTTACAGCAACATTAGATATAGTGCAATGGTACTCTGCTGTGTTTGGAGTTTATTGTGGTTACAGCAAGAGTATATATAGTGCAATGTTACTGTGCTGTGTGTGGAGTTTATTGTGGTTACAGCAAGAATATTTATAGTGCAATGGTACTGTGTTTTTTATGTTTAGCTTTTTGTGGTTACAGCAACGGTAGATATAGTGCAATGGTACTTTGTTGTGTGTGGTGTTTATTGTGGTTAAAGCAACAGTAGATATTGTGCAATGGTGCTGTGTTTTGTGTGTGGAGTTTATTGTTGTTACAGCAACAGTAGATATAGTGCAATGGTACAGTGCTGTGTGTGGAGTTTATTGTGTTTACAGCAATAGCAGATATAGTGCAATGGTATTGTATTGAGTGTGTGGAGTTTATTGTGGTTAGAATAAGAGTAGATATAGTGTGTGGTACTGTGTTGTGTGTGAAGATTCTTCTGGTTACAGCAACAGTAGTTATATTGCAATGTTACTGTTCTGAGTGTGGAATTTATTGTGGTTACAGCAACAGTATATATAGTGCAGTGAAACCTTGATGTGTGTGTGTGGAGATCTTTGTGGTAAGAGCAAATGTAGATATACTTCAATGGTACTGTGTTGTGTGTGGAGTTTATTGTGGTTACAGCAACAGTAAATATAGTGCAATAGTACTGTGTTGTGTGTGGAGTTTATTGTGGTTACAACAACAGTAGATATAGTGCAATGATACTGTGTTGTGTGTGGAGTTTATTGTGGTTACAGCAACAGTAGATATAGTGCAATGGTACTGTGTTTTGTGTGTGGAGGTTATTGTGTTTAAAGCAACAGTGGAAATAGTGCAGTGGTACTGTGTTGTGAGTGTGGAGTTTATTGTGTTTAGAGAAACAGTAGATATTGTGCATTGGTACTGTGTTGATTGTGTGGTTTTTATTGTGGATATAGAAATAGTATATTAGTGAAATGGTACTGTGTTGTGTTTGGAGATTATTGTGGTTACAGCAACAGTAGATATAGTGGAATGGCACTGTGTTTGTTTGGAGTTTATTGTGGTTAGTGCCAAAGAAGATATAGTGCAAAGTTACTGTATTGGGTGTGTGGAGTTTATTGTAGTTACAAATACGGTATATTTGTGCAATGGTATTGTGTTGGGTTGGAGTTTATTGTGGTTACAGCAACAGTAGATATAGTGCAATGCTATTGTGTTTGTGTGGAGTTAATTGTGGTTACGGCAACAGTAGTTATAGTGCAATGGCACTGTTTTGTGTGTGGAGTTTATTGTTGTTAGAGCAAAATTAGGTATAGTGCAATGGTTCTAAGTGTTGTGTGGAGTTTATTGTGGTTACAGCAGCAGTAGATATAGTGCAAAGTTACTGTGTTGTGTGTGGAGATTTTTGTGGTTTCAGCAAAAGTAGATATAGTGCTATGTTACTGGGTTATGTGTGGAGTTTATTGTGGTGACAGCAACAGCAGATATAGCGCAAATATACTGTGTTTTGGTTGGCGTTTATTGTGGTTACAGCAACGGTAATTATAGTGCAATTTTACTGTGTTTTGTGTGGAGTTTATTGTGGTTATTGCAACAGTAGTTATAGTGCAATTGTACTGTGTTGTGTGTGGAGTTTATGGTGGTTAAAGTAACAGTAGATATAGTGCAATGTGACTGTGTTGTGTGTGTGGAGGTAATTGCGGTTAAAGCAACAGTATTTATAGTGCAATTGTACTGTGAAGGTTTCTAGGTAATAGTGGTTACAGCAACAGTAGATATAGTGCAATGGTACTGTGTTTTGTGTGGAGTTTATTGTGCTTACAGCAACAGTAATAATAGTGCAATGGTACTGTGTTGTGTTTGGGGTTTTTTTGTGCTTAAAGCAAAAGTGGATATAGTACTATGTCACTGTGTTTTTGTGGAGTTTATTGTGGTAACAGCAACAGTAGATATAGTGAAATTTTAATGTGTTTTTTGTGGAGTTTATTGTGGTTATTGCAACAGTAGTTATGGTGCAATTGTACAGTGTTGTGTGTGGAGTTTATTGTGGTTACAGTAACAGTAGATATAGTGCAATGAGACTGTGTTGTGTGTGGAGTTTTTTGTGGTTAAAGCAACAGTAGATATAGTGCATTGTTACTGTGTTGTTTGGAGATTATTGTGGTTAGAGCAACAGTAGATGTAGTGCAATGGTATTGTGCTGTGTTTGGAATTTATTGTGGTTAAAGCCACAGTAGTTATTGTGCAATGGTACTCTGCACTGTGTGGAGTTTATTGTGGTTACAGCAACAGAAGTTATAGTGCAAAGGTACTGTGTGTTGTGTGCTGTTAATTTTGGTTACATTAACACTAGATATAGTGCAATGTTCTGTGCTGTGTGTGGACTTCATTGTGTTTACAACAACGGTAGATATAGTGCAAAGTTAATGTGCCGTGTGTTGAGTTTATTGTGGTTAGAGCAACAGTAGATATAGTGCAATGGTACTGTGCTGTGTGTGGAGCTTTTTGTGGTTACAGCAACAGTAGATATAGTGCAATGATCCTCTGTTTTGTGTGGTGTTTATTGTGGTTACAGCAATAGTAGATATATTGAAATGGTACAGTGTTGTGTGAGGAGATTATTGTGGTTAGAGGAACAGTAGATATAGTGCAATGGTATAGTGCTGTTTTTGAAGTTTATTGAGGTTAAATCAACAATAGATGTGGATCAATGGTACTGTGTTGTGTGTGTGGATTTTGTTGTGGTTAGAACAGCAGTAGATATAGTGCAATTGTACTGTGTTGTGTGTGTAGTTTATTGTGGTTAAAGTAATAGAAGATATAGTGCAATGTTACTGTGCTGTGTGTGGAGGTTATTGTGTTTACAGCAACAGTATTCATAGTGCAATGATACATTGTTGTGTGTGTGGATATTTTGTGGTTAGGGCAAGAGTAGATATTGTGCAATGATACTGTGTTGTGTGTGGAACTTATTGTGGTTACAGCAACAGTAGATATAGTGCAATGTTTCTGTGTTGAGTGTGTGAATTTTATTGTGGTTAGAGCAAGTGTAGATGTAGTGCAATTATTCTGTGTAGTTTGTGTGAAGTTTATTGCGGTCAGATCAACAGTAGATAAGTTGAAATGGTACTGGATTGTTTGTTTGAATTTTGATGTTTTTACAGCAACACTATATTCGTGAATTGGTACTGTGTTGTGTGTGGAGTTTATGGTGGTTACAGCAAATGTAGATATATTGCAATGGTACTGTGTTTTGTGTGGAGTTTGTCGTGGTTAGTGCAACAGTAGATATAGAGCAATGGTTCTGTGTTTTGTGTGTGGCGTTTATTGTGGTTAAAGCAACAGTATATTTGTGCAATTTTACTGTGTTGTGTATTTAGTTTATTGTGGTTACAGCGACAGAAGATATAGTGAAATGGTTCTGTGTTGTGTGTGGAGTTTATTGTGGTTAGAGCAACTGTAGTTATACTGCAATGGTACTGTGCTCTGTGTGTAGATTATTGTGGTTATAGCAACATTAGATATAATGCATTGCTACTGTGCTGTGTGTGGAGTTTATTGTGGTTACACCAACAGTAGATATATTGCAATGGTACTGTGTTTTGTGTGTGGAGTTTATTGTGGTTACAACAAGAGTAGATGTAGTGCAATGGTACTGTGTTGTGTGTGGAGTTAATTGTGGTTATAGCAAGAGTAGATATAGTGCAATTGTTCTGTGATCTGTCTGGAGTTTATTGTGGTTCCAGCAACAGTAGATATAGTGCAATGTTACTGTGCTCTGTGTGGAGTTTATTGTGTTTACAGAAACAGTAGATATTGTGCAATGGTACTGTGCTGTATTTGGAGTTTATTGTGGTTACAGCAACATCAGATATATTGCAATGGTACTTTGTTGTGTGTGTGGAGTTTATTGTGTTTAGAGCATGTGTAGATATAGTTCAATATTACTGTGTTGTGTGTGGAGTTTTTTCGGGTTACAGCAACAGTAGATATAGTGCAATGGTACTGTGCAGGTTGTGGAGTTTTTTGTGTTTACAGCAACAGTAGATATTGTGCAAAGTTACCGTGCTGTGTGTGGAGTTTATTGTGCTTACAGCAACATTAGATATAGTGCAATGCTACTGAGATATGTGTGAAGTTTATTGTGTTTACAGCAACGGTATATATAGTTCAATGTTTCTGTGTTGTGTGTGGAGTTTATTGTGGTTTAAGCAACAGTAGTTATAGTGCAAAGTTACTGTGCTGTGTGGAGTTTTTTTTTGGTTACAGCAACAGTAGATATAGTGTATTGGTACTGTGTTGTGTGTGGATTATATTGTGGTTACAGCAACAGTAGATATAGTTCAATATTACAGTGTTTTATGTGAAGTTTATTGTGGTTTCAGCAACAGTAGATATAGTGCAAAGGTACTCTGTTTGTGTGGAGCTTATTGTGGTTACAGCAACAGTAGATATAGTGCAATTGTACTTTGTTGTGTGTGGAGTTAATTGTGGTTAGAGCAAGTGTAGAATTAGTGCAAATACTCTGTGCTGTGTGTGGAGTTTATTGTGGTTACAGCAACAGTAGATATAGTGCATTGGTACTGTGTTGTGTGTTGAGTATATTGTTGTTACAGCAACAGTAGATATAGTGCAATATTACAGTGTTTTGTGTGGAGTTTATTGTGGTTACAGCAACAGTAGATATAGTTCAAATGTACTGTGTTTTTGTGGAGTTTATTGTGGGTGCAGCAACAGTAGATATAGGGTAATGGTATTGTGTTGTTTTTTTTTAGTTTTTTTTGAGATTACAGCAAAAGTAGATTTAGTGTAATGGTACTGTGTTTTTTATTGGAGTTTATTTTCGTTACAGCAACAGTAGATATAGTGCAATGATACCGTGTTTGTGTGTTGTTTATTGTGGTTACAAAAACGTTGGATATAGTGCAATGGTACTGAGTTGTATGTGCAGTCTATTGAGGGTGCAGCAACAGTAGATATAGTTCAATGTTACTGTGTTGTGTTTGGAGTTTATTGTCGTTAAAACAACAATAGTTATAAGCAATGGTACTCTGTTGTGTGTGTAAAGTTTATTGTGGTTACAGCAACATTACATTTAGGACAACGGTACTGTTTGTATTGTGGAGATTATTTTGGTTACAGCAACAGAAGGAATAATGCAACGGCTCAGTGTTTTGTGTGAAGATTATTGTGGTTACAGCAACAGTAGTTATAGTACAATATTATTGTGTTGTGTTTGGAGTTTATTGAGGTTACAGCAACAGTAAATATAGGGCAATGATAATGTGTTGTGTGTTGAGATTTTTGTGGTTACAGCAATGGTATCTTTAGTGAAAAGTTACAGTGTTGTGTGTGGAGTTTATTGTGGTTTCATCAACAGTAGCTATAGTTCAATGTTACTTTTTATGTGTGGAGATTATTGTGGTTATAACAACAGTAAATATAATTCAATGTTACTGTGTTGTTTGTGCGGAGTTAATTGTGGTTAAATCTAATGTAGATATAGGGCAACTGTACTTTGTTTTGTATGTGGTGTTTATTGTGTTTACAGCATCAGTAGATATAGGGCAATGGTACTCTGATGGATTTGGAATTTATTTTGATTACAGCAACAATAGAATAAAGGCAATGTTAATCTGTTGTAAGTTTATAGTTTATTGTGGTTACAGCAACGGTAGATATAGTGCAATGGTACTGTGTTAGAGTGGATTTTTTTGTGGTTTCAGCAACAGTAGATATGGTGCAATATTTCTGTGTTGTGTGTGGAGTTTATTGTGGATAGAGCTACAGTAGATATTGTGCAATATTACTGTGTTTTGTGTGTAGTTTAGTGTTGTTGCAGCAACAGTAGATATAGGGCAATACTACTGTGTTATGTGTGTAGTTTTTTGTGGTTACAGCAACAGTAAATGTAGGGCAATTGTACTGTGTTTTGTGTGTGGAATTTTTTGTGGTTTAACAAAATAAATATATGGAAATATTTTTGTGTTGATTGTGATGTTTCTTGGGTTATAGCAAAAATTGATATATTGCAATGGTACTATGTTTTCTGTGGAATTTTTGTGTTTACTACAACGTTAGATATAGAGCAATATAACAAACCGTAGGCCTGATAAACAAACAAATAATGCTGAATAATATTCCAGCACATAACCACACAGTGTACAGTTACTGGCAGGCACTGCTAACTGGCCGTCACAAAATGTCAGCACTGTGCAGCCAGTTACATTAACAGTAGATATAAGGCAATATAACAAACAGTAGCTGTGATAAACAAACAAATAATGCTGAATAATATTCCAGCACATAACC
>Ga0123355_10009523_pt1 | contig 14786 bp, 9 predicted proteins | sample TergutEmb28metaG_3_FD_89872 | JGI IMG/M metagenome (GOLD analysis project Ga0123355, IMG submission 89872) | Embiratermes neotenicus P1 segment gut microbial communities from Petit-Saut dam, French Guiana - Emb289 P1 | ecosystem: Host-associated > Arthropoda: Insects > Digestive system > Gut ...
AATTCACGTGGAAGTCGGAATTTAGGCAAAATTACTACCGGACATTTTTCTCGCCCACAGTTCCACCTTTCGCTGCTAGGATCTCTCGCTTCGTTGCGGACGGAGGCACCTGGCGGCTAAAGTGGGAACGTCTAAAGGCGGGGTAAAGCAATGGCAAACTACCCCCAAGAACTTACCCAGGATGCAGTGGGCCAGAGCCATACCGGTCACATGACTGGGCTCTGGTTCCTGCCAAGCCCGGCCTTCAAGGCTGAATACTAATGATTGAATGAATTGTGCTTACAGGGTGTGTATAAAAGCAAGCATATCCTACAGTCATTGTAGATTTACGTACTCCGAACACGCCTTCCCATTACTTCACATGTATTCCTATGGGAAAATTAGTCCTGAATTAGGCATGTGTTGATTTGTGCGAGGTCTTCAGGAACGCATCCCTTGCACAAAATGCCACCGCACGGTATTTTTAAATAGAAAGATAAAATGGAAAGTCTCGCCTTCACCGGGATTCGATCCCAGTAGCAAGTCGCTATACAGACTAGGCTGTTCCTACAACCAATGATGATGATGCTGCTGCTGCTGCTGATGATGATGATAATAATAATAATAATAATATCCCAGACGATATCTTGAAGCATATTTTATTCTTATTCACCCCATTGTGTCATATTTTATTGAATACGTACGACGTATTGCAATCAAACACAACTCCAGTATTTGTCATTAGCGCTTCTACGTACATGGTTCGGTTCATTGAAACATCATTGGGCATTACTATACAAAAATTAAAAAAAAAAAAATCGTAAGTGCATTTGCAGTATTTATTATTGGTTAGTGAGATGTCACTGGTGTACAAATACACTCCACATATTTATTATTTTAATAAATATTTGTAGACTAGTAAGATCTAACTAACCAACAATGCATAATCCAGATGTAGGCTTACTTATGCTTTTTTTTTTAATTTTTGTTTATTAACGCCTAATGACGAGTCTTTGAACGAAGCATTTTGCGTTGATGATAAATATTAAATTGTTGTGCTTGATGCGTTGTTTATTTTCATGGATCAGTAATAAACAAACGCTCACTATCATGAAGGCATTCTTCGTGTACCAACTAAATTAATCAGCGGGTTTTCCATTTCAGGCCGGTGCGTCATCGCTGCCAATAGCATGTAGATGCCTTTATTTATAAGTTACAACACCATTTACTTGTGCATTTCCATTGTTTTCAATGACGTCAACTCCTAGTCTGTTCCGGTACTTTCGCTTGTGCTTTACAACAATCTCAATCATTGCCCCCCATATATTTTAAGGGAAAGATTGCGATGTCCCAGTTACTCGTCTGCTAAGCAGGATTGTTACAAAAATATCTTTGTATATCATACAAAGTTTCCTAATGTGTCGTGTACAGACAGGAAAACACTTTAGAAATAAGTGGAAAAGTTTTTGAGCAACAGATTTTATTTTAAGCCCTAAAAGAGCAAGCAGCAAATCTGGACGAAATTGTTGCTTGCTTGGAGAACTGGAGACTACACAAAGGAAATATCTGGCACGATTTGGCACAGCTGTGTCATCGCGATGAAATACGGCGACGCTTCTGCCTTTGCGTCTCTAGAATACAATTGTCGTTACTAAGTGTATGACGCAAATCGCCTATCAAAACAAGGGGTCTGTGCTGCCGAAATCGACCCTACAATCGTTCGGCTTCCTGTCGAGGCTTGGTTTCGTCTCTGTGGATACGCGACCTCCCAGAGTATCAGCTAGTGGTCTGCATAAAATCCAGTGTGAATGTACGGAGTGCCACTGAAAGATGTTACAGGCTTGTGTGCTGTGCGTTAACAGTGTAACTGAGCTTGTTCGGTACATTTCTTTGTCTTGAGACCACAGATCCATACTAATATCTAACACACATTCTGACTCCACTTTTTGAATATTTTTGAATATGTGTCCCACGAATAAGAGAGCATATGCTCAGATTTTGAGACAGCCAACACCGCAAATTATTTCTAGCGCTGATGAGTAAAAACCCTAATATTAACTGTAATACGTGTACACTGAGCTAAGACGCGTGGAGCCCCACGCGCAGCGTATTGGAACAGCTGCGATAGTTATCAATCCTGCCGTCACCCCAAACGGCCCGAGTGTAGATTGCGCGCTGGCATTTGTCAAAATTGTCTGGATTTTGCAAGATTTTTAGTTGAACGTAGCCGTGTGGGTAGAAATTCATGTCGACTGGTGAATATTTACTGACGTTTCAGAGGCACCGCTCTCTTCAGAAACGTCGATAACTATTCATTCGGCACGATGTAACATCCCAGAAGACTTGGATTCTCATATTTCACTTTTATTTATTCCTTCCGTGATCTTTGTATTCATTGTTCACCTCAGTGGTAGCTTGTCATGAATTGCAGCTGCTAGCAAAACTCTAATAAATTAATTGAATTATTATTATTATTATTATTAAAATGTTTGTAGAGGCACTGTACCGTGGAATGCCCGTTATTACCACCAGAATTGCAATTGTTATTGTTGTTTTTACTGTTGCCATTATTTCTCTACTGTTATTACTGCCGTACTTAACGTGGCATTGTTAGACAAAGCAACAGAGATATAAGTTAATTAGTGATAAAGTGTCCAAGGCAGACCAAGTAATCTCAGCCCTGGGTGCAGTATGAATATGCATATAGCTCATTTGGTTTCCCTTCCCGTCCGTCTCACCATTCAACATTCCTTTTGTCTCATCTTGGTTATGAACACAGAATATAAAGCACTACTCTGTAATGAAGCATTGGTTCATGAATATTTGATATGTGACGCCGTGGGTGTTAAAAGTGCGCAGCGTCCATGTATGGCCATTTTCACTTCGTGTCTGTCGACACTTTTTTTTTTTTCTGATTTAGATGTAGCTACTACCACAAGCAACTGGGTCTTTCTCGTTCTCACTGTGGCTTTATCTTATTACTCCTTCTTTCTTTCTTTATTTCTCTCTCCCTCCCTCTTCTTTCTTGTATTTTTGTCGTAAAGTTACACGGTAAATACGAACCTCTGCTCAGGCATTCCCCACATGGGCTCCTCGTTAACACGAGGTTGGATGCGCCAAAACGATGTTTTAATAAGTTCTAAACCATGGATGTCCAACATTTTCATGGCAGAGGGCCACACCCATTATTGTGGGCTGGTTCACGGGCCGCACGTGTGAAAATAAGGATAATTGGTATACCTAACCTCCTAAAATATAGCATACATATTGCTAACAAATGTGCCGCGGGACACATAATACAACCTGGCGGGCCGCAGGTTGGAGACCCATATTCTAGACTGTTATACGACTGACAGGATTTTACCCTTTCTTGCTGGCTGTTGATTTTCTAGTTTAACATTTGTTTATCTGCACATCAACTTACTTGTCTCTCTTGTATGGTTCGTCACGTACAGTCTTGTTATCTCCCTTTGTTACACCTGCTATCAGAGAGTACACACATTTTATTTAATATTCCATCGTAGGAGCCCGCTAATGAAGCAATAACTGACAAATGTATTAAAAATACTCATTTCGTTTACGCATGATTTCTCCCAGTTTCGTTGGTACAATGTGAAGGAAATCAACTAAATCTGCATGGTAATAAAATTTCCATGTACTAAGTTTGTTCAAAACATGCCAAAGGATGAAAATATGTAAAAACCCATTTAGTCCTCTGAGTAAAATGACAGTCAGCCATAATAAAAATCAAAGGAGCTTTACAAATTTAGTGTGGATATATCATAAGATATCTTAAACAAATGAGTTCAGTAGCAGTAAGACGCTATTAGTAATGGTTGGAGTTGAATCTGGTATGTACTTTCCGCGTCCTGCACCAAAAAAAAAAAAAATGGGACTATTACTCCTGTATCGAGTCTGCCTTGCTTTCACATGTCACTGAACAAACTTCATCAGATCTTTCGTCATGCCTCGCTACCGGCAAACCAGTCCGAGCACCTAACTACCCTGGTGCGGCGAAGCGAATAATCCGTGTTATTTTGACAGTCACCACGACCGGTGCGGCTAAGGCGCAAGTTTAGAAGGCAGTGGGAATTAGGACTTTTGTTAGTGTTAATTGTCTGTTATCTCAAGCACATTAAAGGCGGTAAATTATGGATTCGTGTGAGTTTGTGATGTTATGTCAACAGTGTGCGTGAAATTTCATTCGGAGGAAGTGCTGATGTTGACGGATTGTGTCTTGAACAGTAACAGTCGACCTAACCTAACCTCAGATGTAATGTTTAGAACTAGGCGTCATCAGACAGACCTTGAAGAAATAAAATGTTGGAGTGACAGAATTTTTAAAGCGGCATGTGTGTGCGTGTGTGTGAAATAGTAAATTTTTATTTCATATTTTTATAGCAATGTTAATGGCGGTGTGTTTACTGTTTGATCGTGGTGCAAAATCACAGAAGCTTTATAATGGCCAGGAGAGAGTTCTTGTATTGTGCACTTCACACTTAGGCGAATGTTGTTCGACAAGTAATACGTATAAACTCCATCAGTGAACGTCTAACTGTATAGAACAAAATACAGATTATGCGTTTGTTATGAGATAGGCGTAGGTAATATTCTTAAGTGCATAGATTTTTTTGTCAGTTGTGACTTGGAAAACAACGTGTACATTTATGAAGACATTGTGCTTCTCCCCAAAGTTGCCTGAATACATGGTTGTCAGTTACTTGATTGGGGTATTTGATGAGGACATTGAACATTCCTCCAAACAAAACTGAAACAGAAATTTAGGAAACGTGTGTAAGCAAACATTGCAGATACCATACGAAAAGTTGTGGCTAAATGTCGTGTTTGGTTAGGAAGTGCATGTAATTAAATATTTTAGATGTTTTCTACTGAAACCCACTTTTGCAGACTTTCCGAAGAGCTTATTCTGATTGGGATTTTCAGTGAACATATTTAGAAGTAGATACCGAAACAGTGTCTTTGCCGTCATTTCTGATGGAAAGTGCAACATATGTGTGTTTACTAGTGCATTTTGGAAACAGTGATATTGAATCCGGCACCTGGGTGATAAATGTGAATTGAACTGACATCAGGCGAAGTTTGGCAGAAAAGGCAGATTGAGGTGGAATAATTATGACAAGACATGGCCGTGACCAGTATTTATCATCACCTGTTGACCCGTAGACAGTACAAGGTAAAAATTTTTAATTCTGACTAGGTGTTCATGTTTCAGTAGACCACATTTTTATGTACTAGGAGGTTATATTTGTATGCCTTCAGAACATGGTAACAAGCTATTAATGTCACAGTTCATATATGATGTTTTGGTTCCTGTACGCTATTTATCAACTTATGTCTTTAGCTATAAGCTAAAAGGAGTAGCATGTTCCTGTGTATGGTGCGTTTTCACATTCTTTCATCACATCGCAGTGTGCTGTGAGATTTTATTAGGGTCGGTGACATCTGTGTAATTTAAGTTTACGCATCTGCGAGTATTTTTCAGTTTGTGTTAAGTCTAAAAATCATAAGCATTACAAATTCGAATGAAATTATGGGTGCATACTGAAAAACGTCAGGTACACTGTAACGGAATTTTATAGTTGCTGTATTTTGTCAGTTATTGTTTGGTGCTCTTATTTTCATTTTTCCCTAAGTTATACGGATTACTTTAGGAGAGTGTTGTGTTATATATAAATTACAAGGGATAATGTTTAAGACTTATAGAACATTTTTTTATGTTGTGCTGACCGTGCATCTCAGTATAATCTTAGTAACTGACCAACTTCATGCACAAATTAGTATAAAGTTCGTCATCCGCGTTGTGTTTATAATAAACTAGATTGGAGTGTGTATACTTGTCTAACACAACTATATGGTGGTAGAGATGTGTATAATTTATTACATAAAGAACAACTACAGCAGAACCCATGTACCCACACACCACCCATCCTACACAACACATGCGAGATCTCGAACCCAATCCAACCTCTTACCTCCCCACTGTATACAACCCACACAAGTCGAGTGTAGCTGCTTACTAAGTTTTTCACTTATCAACTTGAAGATGGTCAATGAAAAGGGCCGAAACATGTAGTTGTTCTTATGTAATAAATTATACATATCTCTACCACCATATGGTTGTGTTAGATAAGTATACACACTCCAATCTAGCACAAATTCTTGTTTTATAATAAGGTTATTATATTCCTCTACATGTTTCGAGCACTGTGTGCTCATCATCAGGAGGTCAAATTTTTATTATACAGCATCTCTTATCATCACACCTGTAGGTGGCCGTCCGGTGCACAGGTGCACCGGACGGTCACCTAATTTATGATTATATATATATATGTGTGTGTGTGTGTGTGTGTGTGTTTTGAGATCTGAGAATATTTTGAATTACAACTTTTATTTCATTCATGCATTGACACGGTAGTCCGGGTAGAGACGTGACATAAACTTTTGTTAATTGATTAAATTCGGGGAGTACTTGCGAGTCTTCAGTTTGGAACATTTTATCTTACCTTCGTAGGTTAGAACACGAAGATTAAGATACACATATCTGTGATTTAACCTTCTGTTTTGTGTGATTATTGGTCTCTTCATACATAGATCAACAGTGTTTGAGAACAAGGCACTGAAAATAGTACTTGCATCTGAGAAGGAGGCAGAGACATGAATCTGGTGAAAATTGCATAATAAGGAAAATGATAATTTGTATGTTTGATGCAATGTTACTTGCATGATCTAATCAAGGAACATTGGATGGGCGGGTCACGTACCATGTGTGAGAGAAGTCAATGCATACACAATTTTTATAAACGTGAAGAAAAGGAACGACTTTGAGGACGTGACGTAAATTACATTATAGTATTGAAATGATAAGGGAGTATGAGATTGTGTGAGAAAGTTGATTGTATGGTTACTGTTGGAATCCAGGTAGCAGGGTTCTCTGAATACAGCAGTACGAGTATACCCTCGATTTCCGTAAAATGTGGGGATTTTTTTTGAATAGCTGAGCGACTGTTGGCTTATCAGGAAGCTTTCTTTTCCCTTTAAATGGTTAGTTGACAGCTACACATATTGATCATGTAACGCGGAATGACGATGTGAGAGAAATGTTTAAAGAAGCCGTTGTCGCGTATGTATGCACTTATGAATTGAGAATATGCCAAAGGACGTGTGTGGATAAAAGATGTGTTCAGCTGGAATGGCCGGTCTCCGTCCTCGTTCATAAATGGTACCATCCGAATGTGAATCGGGTGTATTAATTATCACACCTTCATGTTTGGTGTATCGACGAGGATGACCTATACGTTATATCCTAAATGTGAGCACAGCTATATCACTGACGAGTATATAACCGTTTAGTGTCTCGTCCTTTGGACAGTTTGTCCCGTCCTTTATGCTGGCACTTCGTTGCGTCGTCCAGCGGAAGACTTGAAATACGTCAATCCCCATTCGTGTCACGCACCAACTCGAGGCTTTAGCGAACCCTCCATGTATCAACAGCTGACTCACCCAGCCGTCGACTGAAGAGAATATGCAACGTTCCCTGAGAGGGATAAGAGTTCAGGGAGGGTGAAAGTAAGAAGGGTAGGAGAATGAATAAGGTGGGAGGAAAAGGAAGCAAGAAGAAAGGAACTAACAAAACAAATCAACGACAGAGAAACATTAAAGAAACAAAGGAAGGAAAATGGAGAACATGAAAAATGATGCAACTGATTGGTTTCTGAAAATGTCTCCTGCAGAAAACCTTGTGTCACGTTTGTATAGAAGTACTGTAAATACTGCAGCAACTACGAGTACTTTATAAATTCTCGTTTAGTTTATTTAGACAAATCTGGCAGCAATACATTGGCGGCACTGTAGCAACGTATGTCGTTCTGTGTTACGAAGCGTGAGATTATACTCGTACAAGGAGATAAATTTAGTGACCACTGAGCCTGTCTTGACGTTCAGGCCCTCCACCCCCGCCCCCCTCCTCGCTGAAGAGTCGTCTGTCAGCAGGAGCTTTTTCATAAAGTTCGGTACAAAGAAAAGAGCAACGCTTTATCCTAGTTGAAGCAATTTGTCGCGTGTTACGTATCCTGTACAATAACCGAACGTAGGATGATTGGGCTAATGGTCACTAATGTATATTGTGCAACTACATAGAACGCTCTGTGGCGGTGATTCATCGTTTGAGTTGGTTGCTGCTTGTTGTCTTGATATGGGCCATTATACTATGAAGGTCACGGAGTTCCAGATCAGGCTGGAACCAGGAGGTTTCACAGATAATTGCCAGGTTGTTCATGTTTGCATGCTAGATGTCCAGTGTAGGGCTTCCAGCGCAGTGACATAACCCGAGTTATCGCCCGTTACAGTGTAAGGTATATAAGGGTAGTCAAAACACAACTAGATATATTTATAGCACTAATGGCTAAAGCTAGCAATTGCATGTTTCGACCTTAGTAATGGCCATTATCAGGTTGTGCAAATACTTAGTGTAGAATAACTATACAATATGCAAAGTAGCAGTATGGTTTGATCACGAGATCTCGAACACCATTACAATATATAGAAGTAATCTGCCATATGTAATAATGTATATAGTCGGAACTTCAAGCTGTGGAGGCGTAAGGTCCGCCAGCAACACGTATGGGTATACCCATAGGTGTAACAGTGTGGTTAATTTATGGGATATAACTCGCCTGCTGACAGATGAACCCTAGCTATTATTTTCTTTTAAATTATGCGTCCCACTGTGTTGGACTGTAAAATAAGGAATAAACAGATAACCATAAAACACAACTTTATAAAATAAATCATTCAGCTGTATATTTCGACCCCATGGGGTCATCATCAGGCTGGCTTCCGGAACATTCTGAAGGGAGTATTCATGTGGCATTATGGAAGTAAAATCTCACTTTTTACAATTATATTAACATTCCAGTTTTTCTTTAATACATTCCCATTCATACAAAAAATCGACTACCGACATCTGCTGCTTCTAAAAGATTTTAACAAAAATTTTAATCGTGTATTGTCGCTTTGTTGTAATCACGAAAATTGAGTTATAACCCCGTGGGGCCTAAACATGTAGCTTAGAATGAATTATTTTATAAATTTGTGTTTGATGGTTATCTATTTATTCCTTATCCTAGACATTTTGCTTGCATTTTAAGCGGTTCCGGTAACGAACATACAAACGGTTGAATGTTGCAGTTGTTTGTGCCCACAGTATTTTTGTTTCGTGCATGTGGTGAATGTACTTTTATTCCTTAGCCACGCGCTTTGTATATGTCACGGTCAGACCGAAATAGAATGTTAGTTGGCAATCTTTACCGAGTCTTAATGGCGATCACCGGCTATCAGACTCAGATTCTTCTTCCAACAAGATCATCATCCTTCTGTTCGGCCGCTTGCCTGTTAGTGGCATAATAACATCATTACGGTGAATGTTTTGTTCACTGTTTAAATTCCACTCACCTACAGTGAGATATTGTTGCCGGATTGTTCGCCGTAGAGCGGACAGCTTGTTACTGCGTGCTACTGATGAAGCCGCCCGCCCAGCGATCACCAGTAGACTACTTTGTATAAAATGTGTATTGGTGGCTGTCATAACATTTTGCTGACACACAGACTTCCTGATATCAGAATCCAAGCTGGTAGGTAAGTGACACACTGATAATATCAGAACTGATAATTCACGGTTTTATAACGGAATCCGAACTTAGGATCTGACGCAGTGATTATTGATAAGAGAATCCGAACTGATAGCCTGACTGACTCGGTGGATTCAGCACCAGTAATATCACAGCCCCGATGATACTGAGCCATTTGCATCCATCTACCACCATCATCCATACTTGTCAAGTCTTCATGTTATCACCTCATCTTCTCCACCTTCCACTCTGTGTCTTTCGAAGAAGTTTCCTCAACAAAGAATATTCGTCTCCTCTACCCGAACTAATGTTTGGCTCGTCTTCCGCCATTTTACTGCCAGGATAATATTAGATGACTGGCATATGTTACTATTCTCCTCATTATGTAATATCCTGCCTATTCCAGTGATTGCGCGGTCTAAGGCGTAGGTCCTCGGCCGCTCGGTTGCTAGGATTGTGGGTTAGAATCCCGCCGGGGGTATGGATGTTTGTCTGTTGTGAGTGTTGTGTGTTGTTAGGTAGAGGCCTCTTCGACGAGCTGATCACTCGTACAGAGAAGTCCTACTGACTGTGGTGCGCCGTTGTGTGTGATCTAGAATCCTCAAGAATGAGGGGGCCATGTCCCATCTTGGGCCGCAGCGCCTCAGAAAAAAAAAGAGTAATATCATTCATTCGCCGCTTACTTTATTCTGCTTAGGTCCCAGTACGTTCCAAAACACTTATTTTTAGGCTCTTTTAATGTGCTTACGATGTGTTACCAAATTTCAGGACCGAACAAATATCAGACAAATCGGTATTTTTGTGTACACCATATGTTTAAAGTCTTGGAAATTATTATGAAAGATTTTTGTTGTTGACCTGAATACTAACCTTCCTTTCCTGAATTTATGCTGTCCTTGATTCTATTTCGTCAGCCGGCTAGCTCATTATAGTAACTAGGCTGCGGGCTGGACGACTGGAGCATCGGTGTTCGATTCTCAGTGGCGACAGAGGTTTCTCTGTTCGCCTCCGTGTTCAAACTGGCTGTGGGCCCACCCATCCTCCGCTCCGATAGATACTGAGGGTGAAGCGGCCGGGGCGTCATGATTACCAGTCATCTTCGCCTAGTGCTGAAGGTTAACAACGACTGGATTTCCTCCTGCAGAAGGAGACCAAGCCACACAATGGCTGTAGTAGCAGTCAGCAGACCTTCCCATTGATCTGATTTCTGATTTTGGTTGTGATTTTCGTATATTTAAACCTTTAACATCTTTAGATGATTTCTTGCATGTGATGTCCGAATGTGAAACGTGTGGATGTGTAGAAATGAGGAATTGACCTAACTTGAATACGACTTGTGACGAAGAAGGAGCGGAGTTGTTACAGCAGTGCCAACCGTGAGTGTGGCAATTTCGCGGTGTTGTAATTGCTGACTCTGCTGGTCCTCGACTGGGAACACCATCCATTTTTGTTGTGAATGAAACCTTTACTGAACGATGTAAGTGAAGGAAATAAATATTTCTCCTTCCATTTCTTTGTTAATCGAAATGTTCTGCACCGTTTCACAAATGCAGAGGCCAGATTTTGTCTGTGTTGTCCCGAATTGACTACTGTACATTATACAGACGAAGAACAGTAAGTTGTAGGAAACAAGAGTAAGCATGGAAATAGTTAAACCGGGGGCGAGTGAGAAATATTATTAAGGGGTGACTATGACGTTTCGAGGACAGAAGGGAAGGACATTTTTTGTTCACTAGATATGTCGACACGCAGTTTACTGCACGAAAAACTGTATAGAGATAGATGTAATAGTTACGGTAGATGAGACAAGAAATGTACGAAGAGTTTCGATGGGGAACCTTTGTAAAGCGGCCACTTTTAAAACCGAAGAAATGTTGGAAGTTTTAGAGTTTTATTCTAAAGTTATTCATTCCTTGCACTTTAATCTGACTTAATTTTTATTTATTAAACTAACCAAATTCAGACATAATAAACATAATCGTATAGTTTATTAACACCCGGACATGTTTCGCTATTGTAGCATCATCATCAGGGAGCTCACACAAAGTTCCTGAAAAACCAGCTAAAATATATTAAATTACATTAGTAATATTTGTATATACAGTGTGTCTCGCTAGGTTCAGCCTGTAGAGTGATGATCCATATAATTTCTTGTACATTAAAGTAATGTGTACACGTGCCTTCACATCGGTATAAAGCAGCGTAATGTAACTCTCAGTTAGAACTCTGTTTTTCTTGATGTGTCCTAGCAAATGTTATCTGAAAATACAAACATCTATCGTGTATCTGTCAATGTGTACATCAGTACATATATGACTCCCGCACACACCACAACAAAAACCGTACAAGGACCTAGTACAAACTGGACAAACACACGATAAATGCCGGTATATGCAGGTTAAATTTGCTACGACACATTAAGAATAAACTAATTTTAACTAAATGTTACATTCATCTGTTTTGTACTGATGTGAATAGTACACCACGTGTACAAATTACTTTAATGTACAACAAAATATATAGACCATCACTCCACAGATTTAGACTAGCTAAGACACGCTGTACGTATAAACAAGTTAAAAACTTTGTGTGAGCTCCCTGAGGATGGTGCTGCAGCACCGAAACATGACGCAGCGCATAAGATTATGTATGTTACGTGTGCATTTGGTTGCTTTAATAAAGGAAAATTAGGGCATGTTGGTTGTGTATTAGCTGAATATTAAGAACAAGGGGTTTGCGGATGGAAAGTCAGTGAAATTGTCTTGCGGTCTTGTGCTGTGACGGAGTTGACTTTAGATGTATTCAACATAACGGTTTTATTGACAGAGGGTTAAGACCTGTTTTATTCAATTCTGCTTACTTTTCTTGGAAGTGATGAAAGTGTTGGTGAAGGTTTGCGGCCATTCTCGTAAGACCACTGCACAGAGCTGCAGCTAATGTTTGCACCAGGCGTGCAGTGCACATTATAGTTGTCTCGAATATTTCTAGATCTATAGGCCTACGAAAACAACAAATTTTACATTTGTTCTGCGTGGGTTTGAAACTTTAAAGGAAAAACCGAAATGACAATTGTGTGGAGGAACGTCTTTCTTATTAATCCTATATGAATGCTACAGCTACATGTAGTAGCATATCTTTTTGTAAGCTCTTTGCTAATAAAGTGGAAGTTAGTGGCGGCTGTATATTGTATATAATGGCAGCCACGATAATAATGAAGTCTGGTAGAGATCGAGGCATTTCACGTTATCGGGACAGTACACTGTACAGGCCGTTTCATAATGTACTCCGGGATTACAAAAATTTATTATAGGAAGACCTAGGACACGTATTTACGAAACCTGTACAGATAGAAGGAACAACTCAAATTTGTTCCCTCAGTAAGTTGTTTTTCATCGTAGTTCACATTTCTGCCGCTAGGCGATGCGAGTGTATGTAGTGAGAAAGTGACCGCTCCGGGGGGAAGTCGTTTTGTGTGTTGGAAAATCACACGAGTAACCCTGTGGTTACTGTGCAACGTGTATTTCGTGCAAAGTACCATTGCCACGTGACCTCGCAGGACTAAAGGCACGGACCATTGCAACAGTGAAGGATATCGATGCACCTTTGTTGACGCGTGTGTGGCAAGAACTTGAATATGATATCGATGTGTGCCGTGTCGCCCGTGGTGCACACATCGAACATTTCTAGTTGTCAAAAGAAAACTTTTTCAGTTTTCCTGTGGCTGTGAACAATTCCATTAAGGTGGGTCCTTTGGTTTTCTTGTTATAAATGTTTGTCATCACGGAGAACATTATGAAACGCCCTGTATAAATCGTTTTATATGTGCATATACGGGGCGATTCAATACTTATGGACGGTTTTGCAGGAAATGATTTCCTAGGTGTCTGTAATAAAAAAAATGTCGTATAAACATGTGTCCGATTTTGAATGGTTATGGAGTTATGGCCGCTTGGAACTTGGAATAATGGGGACGGATTATTAAAAAGAAATGGAACAGAATAATAAACAAGCGTAATACCTAATGAATATAAAGTATGAATTTAACTTAACTTCACGAATTTACCCTCATTTGACACTGACCTGCGCTTTAAGCAGGTCCTCGTAAATGCTACCGCCGTCCGCAACTTAGCCTGGCGTTCGGCTGTGAACATCGCATGTTGCGAGATGCGGCTTCCGCTCCGCTGAATGTTCCTGTTCCAGCTGGTTCAAGGTCGCGTAGTGCGGTGTACAAGAGGGCGTTTGTATAACATCCATCTGCGTTGCCATTGAGAATAAAAAAAGGTAAATCAGTCCCATTACAGGCCCGAGGTGCCCAGAGGGTTCCAGGAAGTTAAGGTTCCCAAATTACGTGACAGTGGCCCAGAATGGTGGTAAGGTTGTCAGTCTTACGCACCGGCCGTTTTTACCCCCAGGAAATACTCCTGGCACTCATTTCTGTTAGAGGCTGTGTCGACCCCAGGGCCATAGTGCGATCGGAAGAATTATGTCAATAAAAATTCCAATGACACCATCTGGGATCGAACCAGCGACCTTCCGATTTGCAGCACAGCACCTTAACCACTGTGCTACCGCGGTCCCAAACCATTGAGAATAGTATATATATATATATATTTATTGTATATACGCATATATATACTGTATATATATATATATATGAGACCATTCGAACGTTGACTTTCTCTCACTTTATCCGTATTCACGTAGAAGGAAATGATGCTCATTATATAAAGTTGTTCCTCAACCCTAGGACTTCAACGCGAAAACAGAAACGTCATATAGGCCTGCATTTTTATCAAGACAGTGAAAAAGACTGAAAGAAGCTTTCGCCACGAGGAAGTCAGAGCTTTGTCACATAGCTTTGGAATTACAAAATGAGATGTGACTGAATATTTATTCTGCCATGCGGTTGGTATAATATTTATGCAAACATGTTATAATATGCCAAGAATAATATATAATAATAATAATAATAATATTAATTTACTGCAATTGTGTTGTTAACCGGTGGCAGTAGTTATTTTACATGTAAACAAAACATGAAATTGATTACTATTAAATTTAAGTCGGGAGGGCTACATGAGAAGCATGTAGTGGCAACTTGGAATCTTGGGAACCATCTCAGCATTTGCTTTTAGGCACAAGGAAACCAAGAAAAACTTG
>Ga0123355_10009524_pt1 | contig 14786 bp, 15 predicted proteins | sample TergutEmb28metaG_3_FD_89872 | JGI IMG/M metagenome (GOLD analysis project Ga0123355, IMG submission 89872) | Embiratermes neotenicus P1 segment gut microbial communities from Petit-Saut dam, French Guiana - Emb289 P1 | ecosystem: Host-associated > Arthropoda: Insects > Digestive system > Gut ...
AGACATCATCCCAAGTACACCCACAAACATAAGCACTGCCACCAAAATCGCCAACAATTTTTTTGCCTAATAACATCCCCCCCCGAAAAAATGTTAAAATATTTTTTACCCCCCCCCCCCCCGTTAACAAGTCAAGTCTTTTGTATGAACAATTCGCAAATTTTAAGATAACCGCAAAAAACACCCACGAAATCTCGCAGGCGCTGTTTTGGTTATGCAATTTTCTTCACAGGCATGGCAAGCTTTGCGCCGTTTGCCGCGCATGCGCCAAAATTGAAGTGCGGCGCGAGCTCGGGTGCAAACGCCAGCCCAAACGGCGCAGGGTTGTAGCTGTGCTGCGCTGCAAACGCGATTTCAATGGCCTTGCAGAAGTCATCTTCGTTTTCATAGGGCGCGCCGCACAAATACAGCATATCGCACGCAGGCAGTTCAATCACATCATAGCCCGCAGGCACAGGCTTGGCGTAATCAAGCGGAACTTCCACGCCGGCGGCAGTGTTGCTTGTGCCGGATTTAACCAAATTGGGCGGCAGTGTGAGCAGCGCGGGTGCGTCAAATTTTTCGGCAATGCTGCCCAGCAGACCCTCCCATTCGCAGCTCATTTCCTCGCAATAGGCAAAATAATCACCATGCTGAGTAGTTTTTGCGCGCAGCAACACTAGCTTGCGGGCGGGTCGTTGCAGCACTGTGGCGGTCACCACCGTTGACATCGTTTCGTTCATCAGTTGTTTCTCCTCAAAATTGATGTGAGCATGAGACACAGGGTAGGCGACAAAATAGCGCACTGGCGGCGTTTCGCGGCTATATTGTTGCGGCGCAATGCCAAACTGCCGCGCAAACGCCCGCGTAAAGCCATCGTGGGAGTCAAAGCCGCTGTGCATGGCCGCATCAATCACTTTGCTGTCGGTGTCACGCAACGCTTGTGCTGCTTGGGTCAACCGCAGCGCGCGAATATACGCAAACGGTGTTTTCCCCGTGAGCTGCGCAAACACCCGCGCGGCATAAAACTTGCTGTAACCGGCCGCGTTACCCAAGTCCTCCAGCGTGATTTCCTCTTGCCAATGCGCCGCGATGTATTGCTGCATGCGGCCTACGGCTGCGATTTTGTCTGCAATATCCATCTCTCACCTCCGCAGTCAGTATATCATGTTTACTGCGCAATTTCTCGACTACGCTTGCGATTATTCAAACACCCCAAACACAACCCATGTGCGCCCCTTGCGCGTTTCGCCACCAATTTCAAGCACCTTCACACGGCCCTTCCCGCGCACAGCGATGAGATCGCCTTCATGCACAAGGCGCGTGCCCTTGCAGCACTCTTCGTGATTCAACCGCACCAAGCCCTGTCGCAATAGTTCTTCCGCTGCCCCACGAGAGCAATTAAACGCCTCAGCAATCATACCATCCAGGCGCAGGCTGGCCACAGTGCCGCGTTGTTCACGCAGGTTTTTATGCAACGTTGGTAATTCATCCAATGCAATTTGCTCGGCACGCAAGCCAATGCGCCCAGCTTTCGCCAAGTTCTCGCAGATAAACGCCACCACATGCGGCAGGCAGACCAGATAGGCATCGCCCTGCTGCACCAAAATATCACCCAGCACGCGACGGTCTAGTCCAAGCCCCAGCACAGCCCCCAGAATATCCCGATGGGCCAGCTCGTCTTGCGGGCGAAAGCTAAGCCTAATGGCCGCAATGTGCTTTTCGCGCGGGCCGTCGGTGTAGGCCACCACGCGTTCAGCCTCAGCAAAGCCGCCATCGAAGATTAAGTTAGGGTTGCGCTCTTGCGCAGCTTGGGCGGGAGTGAGAAAGTTGTTCATAAAATGCTTGCCTTTTTTCGGTAAGTGTAGTATAATCAATGCATTATCGCCCTTTGTGCGCGAAAAGAACCTAGATAACCTTGAGTTTTCGTGCGACACGCAGGAGCTTGCCACCTTCGTGCTTGATGCCCTGGCAGACCACAAGCCTGAACACTACAAACAGCATGTGCTTGTGTTGCCACAAGGCGGGCAGGTGAATGCCCTTGCGCCGCCTGCGGGCTACGAAATCGCGGCAATAGACACGCTCTTTGCCGAGCGGCTTGTTCACATCGAAAACCGCGACGTGCTGCTGAATGATATCACCAAAACATGGGGCGGCATGCCGCAGTTTCTGCAGCAAGGCATGGGCTTTGCTGCACTGCAAGGCAACGAGATTTGCAGCTTTGCACTCACTCATTTTCGCTATCAAAACACCCACTGCGTTGGCGTGGAAACCCTCAAGCCGCACCGACGCAAGGGCTTGTGTAACCATCTTTCTTCGTTGCTGTGCCAGCGCATTGTTGCACAAGGCGGGCATGTGCAATGGGATTGCAACATCGAAAACATCGGCTCCAACAAAACCGCGCAGAAGCTGGGCTTCGTCGTTTCGCGCCCCTACGCCATATATTGGTTCCCCGTTGCATAAAAACCTCTTGCCTTTTTCATCAAAATAGTGTATAATAAAGTTATGACTTCGAACATGGAACAATTGCTGGGCAAGTTTATCCGCGTAAAAATCACACGACCGGTCGGATCAGTGTTCAGCAACGGTCGCACCTGCGACACAAACTACGGTGAAATTCAACAGAGCATGCCGGGCACACTTAAACCGCACGGCGTGTTCGTGATGGGTGTGCGCCACCCCGTGCGGCAATTCAACGGCCGTGTAATTGCCGTGATCACCGCCGCCGACGGGCATGTATATGCCGTCACTGCGCCGCGCAACCATCGTTACATCGTGTGGCAAATCCGCCGTGCGGTGCGCTTTGCGTTTGGCGACGAAAACTTCAGCACCACCTGTCTTTACGAACGCTCATGCGGGGCAGTGGTATTTAATCATAGCGACGACGGCCTGCGCTATTTGCTCATCAAAAACCGCCGCAGCAGCAACTGGGGATTCCCAAAAGGCCACATGGAGGACAGGGAATCCGCTGAAGCCACCGCGCGGCGTGAGGTGCTGGAGGAAACCGGGTTGCACGTGCGCTTGCTGCCGGGCTTCGCCCGCCACGCGGAATATACCATGGCCGCTCGCGTGGAAAAAAGCGTGACCATCTTCCTCGCGCAAGCTGGGGATCGCCGCACCACCATTCAGCAGGCCGAAATTGAGGACTACCTGTGGTTGAGCTATGACAACGCCCTATTGCGGCTGAAGTTCGCCAACGATCGCACGATTTTGCGCAAGGCGCATGCATACTTGATGAAACAGCAATAGGAGCCTTACCATGAGAAGTGATGAATTTGCGCCAGAAAACTTTGAAAAGGTCGAACTGGAATTTGACAAAAACAAGGCAACGCTTTTTCAGCTTACTTTTTGGGCTGCGACCATGCTAGTGTTTTTAACACTCTTCTTTCTCATCCAGTCAATCACTCCAGCTGAACTCTTTGCCATCCTGCGGCCATCGTCTCCACTTAGCGCAGTGCTTCGGCTTGGAATCGTGCTGGTTATCGCTGCTGTTGGCATTGTTGTGCACGAGTTGCTGCACGCCGTATTTTACTTGCCATACACAAAAAATGGCTTCAAGTCACTTAAGATTGGTTTCAAGCTTTCCCATGCCTATTGCGAATGCACGGAAATCATGCGCACCAATCAAGCCATCGTTAGTTTGATGGCACCGTTGATTATTTTAGGCATCATTCCCGCCATTGTTGCCGTCATTATCGGCAATGCATATCTATTGATATTTGGCATCTTTTTCACGGTCGCGGGCAGTGCTGATACGCAAATTTTTCTCAGCATTTTCAAGAACAGAAAAATCACTTGGTTTGAAGACAAGGCATCTATCCTTAAATTTTACGTGCACAAGCCAATTCAAAATAACTGATTTAGCGCTTGATGATCGGGTACCACATCTCGATTTGACCCATCTCGTCATCGCCGCCATACATCTCAAAGTTCATGCCATTGGCCAGCTCATAGCCCGAGCCGGGCAGCCACTCGCGATAAAACTGCTCATATAGCGCGTTGATTGTTTCAACCACGTTGGGCCACTCGAACGGCTCGGAAGGGAAAATTGCATAAGTTTGCGCAGGAATGTCCGCGATGGCATATCCCTGTGTTTTGCTTTGCGGCTGTGCAAACGCAAAAATCATATAGGGAAATGTGTCGCTGCCAGTGTCACGGTAGCCCATGGCACCGTGGACTTTGCCAATTGCCATGCCTGTGCCTTCACCTGCGTCTTGAAATAACTGCTCGTGTGTGTTGTCTGCAAAGCATGTTTGCCACAGCTCGGCGGGATCGCGCGGGGACTCACTGCTTTCGCAATTACTAGGAAAAATGTGCTCGATGCCAAAGATTTGGAATGCTGGTTTGTCTTCAATGCGATACTTCATGGGGTTTTCTCCTTTGATTGTGATTTGAAAGGAGATGCGAGGATATGCCTTCAGATTGGCTTTGCGCGCTTGCGACGGGTTGATCAAATGCACCTCGCGAAACGCCCTTGCGAATGAAACTGGCGAATCATAGCCAAAACGCAGCGCCACGTCAATGACTTTTTCACCTTGCTGCAACGCAATGCCCGCTAGGGTCATGCGTCTGCGACGCACATATTCCACCAGCGAAATGCCAGCGATAAACGAAAACATGCGCTGGAAATTATAGCTTGAGCAGCATGCATGCTTTGCCGCCACGCCATAGTCCAGCTCACCGTCTAGGTTATCTTCCACGTAATCCAATGCGCGATTGAGCCGTTGCAGAACATCCACAGCACTCCCTCCTTTCCCCACAAGTATAGCACATGGCATGTGACTAGGCGCAACTTTTTGCTTGCGTGTTTTGTTTATCGCAAATACGCCAGCATATCTTGCGGCTCATCAAACGCCAGAAAATCTTTGTTTGCGTTGTAGTCTTCTTTGTAGTGCTTGATAAACCACAACGCGCGCAGCGGCACCATGCCCGCATCGGCCGCGCCGCGCAATTCATCGCTGCCGCCATCGCCAACAAAATAGCAACCACGAGCATCTTCGCCCAGCAAAGCGCAACCATGCGCGTAGATATTTTTTTCGGGCTTCACCATGCCAACCTCGCACGACAACACAACAGCATCAAAATATGAATACAATGCACAATCTCGCAGCCCGCACACTTCCTCGGGCGAGCAATTGCTAATTAGCCCGATTTTGTAGCCGTCACTTTTTAGCACAGATAGCATTTCGATAATGGCGACGAAGCATTGTTGTTTGGCATGCTTTCTTTTTTCCGCAATTGCACGCAGCAAGCTTTCGTCGCGCATTTCGCCCAGATTATCCAAGACGGCTTGCAGCACTTGTTCCACATTAGGGTATTCTCCAATAAACCTGCTGCGCTCAAGCTTGCGCCATTCGCGGCGATATTGCGCTAGCTCCACGCCTAAGTCAGCGGCAACGTTGCGAGATAAATACTTCGGCTTGCCCCATTCCGTCACGAGAGTTTCGAACAAGTCGAAAATCACAGCTTTCATAGCAGTTGCCCCCACCACGGCCGATTTTCCACGTACCAGTTAATCGTGTTCGCAATGCCTTGGTCAAAGCCAATGGCGGGCAGCCAGCCCAGCTCGGCGTGAATCTTCGCGGGGTCAATCGCATAGCGTAGGTCGTGCCCCGCACGGTCGGTGACGAATTCAATCAGACTTTCGGGCTTGCCCAGCGCAGCAAGAATTGTGCGTACCACCGTGAGATTATCCCGCTCGTTGTGTCCACCGATGTTATAGATTTCGCCCAGCCTGCCCTGCTGCAAAGCCAACGCGATGGCACGGCAGTGGTCATCCACATGCAGCCAGTCGCGCACATTCGCGCCGTTGCCGAACACCGGCAGCGGCTCGTTGTTTAGCGCGCACAAAATCATCTTGGGAATGAGTTTTTCGGGCAGCTGATACGGCCCATAATTGTTCGAGCAACGCGAAATGGTTACAGGTAAATTAAAAGTACGGTGATAAGCCAGGCAGAGCAAGTCCGCACCTGCTTTGCTGGCAGAGTAAGGATTCGACGCATGAATAGGCGTGGCCTCCGTGAAAAACAGGTCGGGGCGGTCAAGCGGTAGATCGCCGTAGACTTCATCCGTAGACACCTGATGAAAACGCAGATTGCCGTGTGCGCGGCAGGCATCCATCAGCACCTGCGTGCCCAAAATATTGCTGCGCAGGAAAATATCCGGCTGCGTGATAGAGCGATCCACCATGCTTTCGGCGGCAAAATTCAGCACGGCATCGAAGTTCTCACGCGCGAACAGCGTAAAGATGCCATCACGGTCGGTGATGTCCATGTGCACAAAACGCACGCGCTCGCCAAGCAATGGTTCAATCGTGTGCAGGTGCCCGGCATAGGTGAGCGCATCCAGCAACACAAGATCATCTTGGGGATTATGCGCATGCCATTGATAGCTAAAATTGCTGCCGATGAACCCCGCCGCGCCGGTGATTAACAGTTTCATACACGCGCTCCTTTCAGTTTCTTTTTCATTATAACACGCCTGCGGCGAGCATGTCGCTTCGCTGTGCGTTAATTAAGGCGCAACGCTCTGTGTCTATTATAACACACCCACCGAAAAAAAGCAAAATAATTCTTGCTTTTTTTATGCAAATGCGGTACAATGGGGAAAGAGAATTTTACTAAGGGGGTAGCAAATGATTGAGGTACGCACCGCACAGCCAGAGGAGTTCGCAAGCATTTTAGACATGCTTAATGTCACGTTTTTTAGCGACGACACGCCCGAAGAAAAACGGGACTTTCTGCGCTTGCTGCCCAAACTATATAAAAAAGAATATGCGCCATGGCAAAGCAATTATTGCGTGTTTGAAGATGGTCAGCCCGTTGCCGCCGTTGGGATGTATGTGAGTGAATTGTGTTTTAACACCCGAGGCGGATTCACATCTACCCCTACACAGCACAGGTTAAAGCTCGGGGGCATTGGCAATGTGGGTGTTGCGCCCAACTACCGCGGCAAGGGCTACATGAAACTGGCCATGAACGCGGCCATGCAGGCCATGCGCGAGCAAGGCTGCCACTTGGGTGAACTCAGCGGCGACCGCCACCGATATCGTCACTATGGCTTTGAACATGGCGGCGTGCATGTAAAAGCCGAATTTTCCATCATCAACGTTAATCATAGCTATGGCAAAGGAGAACTGGCCGCCAACTGGGTGGCTAAGCCCATCCAGCCCGAAGACATTGCGCAGGTGCAAGCGTTGATTGAAGCCGAGCCGTTGCACATCAAGCATGATTCCGCCGCGCTGCATGATATTTTGTCGTCGTGGCGCGAGCAGCCATGGGCAATTTGGTACGGTGATAAACTCGCCGGGCGGTTTAATCTAAGCTGGGATAACAAGCAGGTTTTGCAGTTGCAGTTAGCCCCATGGGTAGATTCCCTTGAACAACCGTTGCGTGCCCTGTTTGCCTTGCTGCCCGATGAAGCGAATATCACTGTGAATATCCCGTTGTGGCGCAACGATTTGCTGGCACTAGCAAAGCCGGTTGCCGAAAACCGCGGCGTGTTCCATTCCGGGCAATATTATGTGCTGAACTGGGAGAAAACGCTGCAAGCGCTGCTGAACTTGCAGGCGCAATGCAAACCTTTGCTGGATGGCGAATTGACTGTGAAAATTGCGGGCTATGCGGGCGATGAAACGCTGCGTATTGCCGTGCAAAATGGCTTAGTCAGCGTGACTGCCCACATCGGCGAGCCCGAAAAAATCATGAGCCACTTTGACGCAACGAGCTATTTCTTGCACTTGGTTTGCCCAGAACGCACTTGCGCGGTGGCACAGCAATGGTTCCCGCTACCGATGTATCTTTGGTCGTTTGATACGGTGTGATGCTTCATGTTGGTGCGGACGAGCAAAGCTCGCCCCTACGGGGGATTCGGCCAAAGGCCGCCGCGCCATCAGCGTTGAACGAGCTTTGCTCGCATTCCCGTAGGGGCGACCTTTGGTCGTCCGTTCAGAAAGGATAATCACCATGCGCACAAAAGAAGAATATTATGCCCGCGTTCTCGAAAACAGGCAATTGGCAACTGATCCGCAATTGTTGCTGTGCACTTGCCCTAACACGCTGTGCGATTGGCACGGCAAATGCAACGAGTGCGTTGCGCTGCACAGGCATCACGGCGATCATATTCCCGCGTGCTTGCAGCCGATCATCGCCGACAAAATCAAAGCACTGGCAGGCACGGCGGAACTGTTGACCGAGAAGAAAAACTCGCACCCCATTGAGCACATGCATTACGTGAAACAGCGCGACAAAAACGCGCAACAATAAATCGCAACGAAAGAGGTATTCTCCTATGGCGAATTTCGACATCCCCTTTGTGGACAAGAACTCCGAGCGTTATGCCCTCAGCAAGCGCATCGGCACCTTGGCTGACCACGTCAAGCGCGACTTCCTGTTCCCGCACAGTGTTTCCACCGGCGATTTCCTGTTCCGCGACGGCCAAAGCTCAATTGAACACATCAACGAAGGCGAATGGTCACATTTTGACGCACAAAACGACCACTGGGGCTACCCGGAATGCTATGCATGGTTCAAGCAAACCGTCACCGTGCCCCAAGAATTTGCCGGCTGGCCCGTGGTGGTGGAATTCAAGCCCAGTGACACTTGGTGGCGCGATCATGACCCGCAAATCATTCTGTTTGTGAATGGCGTGCTGGCACAGGGCGTTGACCAAAACCATAAATACGTGCAAGTGCTTGACTGCGCCAAAGGCGGCGAAGTGCTTGAGCTTGCCATCAATGGCTACACCGACGTGTTTGCGTGGAAGGGCCCCGTGCGCATGCGTGCAAACCTCAAAGCGCTCAACCCGCTTGCCCAGCAAGTGTATTTTGATATCACCACCCCGCTGATGGTTGCCAACTTGTATGAACACGACGAGCTGGCGCGCGTGCGGCTAATTAAAACGCTCAACCAAACTGTTAGCATGCTGGACATGGCCGACCCAACGAATTTGCCCGCATTTGAGAAAAGCGCGAAAGCTGTCATTAAATATTTAGATAAAAATTTGTATGGTGTAAAAAGTGATATCACGGCATGTTGTGTGGGGCACACGCACATTGACGTGGCATGGCTGTGGCGGCTGCGCCAAACGCGCGACAAAGTTGGCCGCAGCTTTGGCACCGTGCTGAAATACATGGAGCAATACCCTGAGTATGTCTTCATGAGCCCGCAAGCACAGTTGTATGACTATTGCAAAAAAGACTACCCCGAGGTCTACGAACGCATCAAGCAGCGCGTAAAAGAAGGCCGCTGGGAAGTCGAAGGCTCCATGTGGGTGGAGGCCGACACGAACGTCAGCTCGGGTGAATCGCTCGTGCGACAGTTCTTGGTAGGCAAGCGCTATTTCAAAGAAGAGTTCGGCGTAGACACTAAGGTGATGTGGTTACCCGACGTGTTTGGCTACAGCGGCGCACTGCCCCAGATTATCAAAAAATCCGGTCTTGACTACTTCATGACCACGAAAATTTCGTGGAATGAATATGACAAATTCCCGCACGACACCTTCATGTGGCAGGGCATTGACGGCACAAAGGTGCTTTCACACTTCGCCACCGGTTGCGACAAACGCAGCCAAGGACACTTCACCACCTACAATTCCTACCTCAGCCCCAGCCAAGTCATCGGCGGCTGGAATCGTTACAGCAATAAGGATCTTAACGAGGAATACCTGATTTCCTATGGCTATGGCGACGGTGGCGGCGGACCCACCATCGAAATGATGGAGTATAGCAAGCGCATGGAGCGCGGCATTGAGGGCTGCCCGCAGGTGAAGCAAATGCCATCGCAGCAGTTTTTCAAAGAGCTTGAAGCCAAGGTGAAAGATGACCCCAAGCTACCCAATTGGCAAGGCGAATTATACTTGCAATTCCACCGCGGCACGCTGACCAGCGAAGCACTGTGCAAACGCTACAACCGCAAGAGTGAATTCCTCTATCACGACGTGGAAACCCTTGCTGCCATTGCACACCAACTGGTCGGGCACGGCTATCCCGCCGAAGAAATTCTGGAAAGCTGGAAGCTGATTTTGCTCAATCAGTTCCACGATATCATCCCGGGTTCATCCATTGATTCGGTGTATACGGACGCCTACGAGCAATACGAACAAGTGATGAGCGTGGGTGAATATCTGGCGGCGGCGGCCGAGAAATCGCTGCTGAACCAAGTGCCCGGCAACGGCATTTTGGTGTTTAACACGCTTGGTTATGCGCGCGATGACATCGTGGAAATCACGCTGAAAAACAGCGATGAACGCATCGCAGTGTATGACGCCGACGGCACCGAACTGCCCAGCCAGCTTTGCCACGACGGCGACAAGACGATCTTCTTAGCTAAGGGTGTGCCCGCCAAAGGCTGGAAGAGCTTTGCCTACAAAGCCGTTGACTGCGACTGCAAATTGCCCGGCGTGAAGGCGAAAAATTGGGTGATTGAAAACGACTTCTACAAGCTGACGTTTGACAAAAACTACAATGTGAAGAGCCTCATTGAGAAAACCGGCGGCAATGAAATCGTGCCGACAGGCAAGCTGGCCAACCGCATCATCGCCTTTGAAGACCGCGCGTTCAACCACGAAGCCTGGGATGTAAAGAGCTACTTCCGCGAAAAATTCTGGTATGTAGACGACGTGCAAAGCGCCGAAGTGATTGAACAAGGAGCCGTGCGCACGGTGCTGCGTGTGCTGCGCAAATTCCTCAACAGCACCATTGCGCAAGACATGATTTTCTATCCGCACAGCCCGCGCATTGACGTGGTCTACAACGTTGACCTGCAAGACAAGCACATTTGCCTGAAGACCGACTACCCCGTGGATGTGAACGCCGACCGCGCCACGTTTGACATTCAATTCGGCAACCTGCAACGCGCCACGCACGAAAACAGCAGCTGGGATTTCGCGCAATTTGAGGTGTGCGGACACAAATGGGCCGACCTAAGCGACAACGGCTTTGGCCTGAGCGTGCTCAACGACTGCAAGTATGGCTGGACGGTGAAGGATGGTCATATCCAACCCACCATGGTGCGTAGTCCCAACGGTCACCACGGCAACCAAGATATCGGCAAACACGACTTTGTGTATGCGATGTATCCGCATGCGGGTACGGTTGCACAAAGCGATGTGGTGCGCGAAAGTTACAACCTCAACGTGCCGCTTCGCGCGATGATGGGCACCGGCGAAACCAATGGTCCGCTGCCCTCGCAGTTCAGTTTGGTGAGCGTGGACGCCCCCAATGTAATCATCGAAACCGTGAAAAAAGCTGAAGACAGCAACGCCGTTGTGGTGCGTGCCTATGAGTGCTGGAACCGAAAAACCACGGCGACATTCAACTTTGGGCGCAAGGTGAAACGCCTGAGCGAGTGCGACCTGATGGAAGAAAACGCTGCAACTTGCGATGCTACGTTGACCTTCAAGCCCTTTGAAATTAAGACTTTATTGGTGGAGTTCGCCTAAACTGAAAAAAGCACCCTGGTAGCTTCTACGCTACTGGGGTGCTTGCGCTTTCAATTGCTCTTTTGCCCATGTGATACAATTGTGCATCGCCTGTGTGTCATGCGAAAAAATCATCTCGAACCATCGTGGGAACGGCACAAGCTTGAGTTCATCTCGCAGACGAAACGCCGTGCTTTGCGGCGGCATGGGTCGGTTGTTGATTGCCCAAATGGCCTCCAACAGTGGCCAGGCATTGGTGCTTGCGATGTAATTCGCCTGCAACGTGTTGCCGCTTTTCATGGCAGTGCGCAGTTTCAGCTCCGCCGTTACCATCCAATGTGCCAAGCGCTGTTTTTCGTGCTCAGGCGTGCGATAATCACGATAAATCTGCTCAGCCAAAGCAATGAGCTTGGTCAATCCGCCGCAATCAAATTGCAGTTTCGCACCAAGATAACGATAGACTTCCATGGGGTTACACGCCAGTTTTTCGCGGGCGTGCTTGGCGGTGCAATAGTGCGTTTCCACCAGCACACCGTCAATCCACTGCGCTGCAAAACGATTTTCGTCGCACAACACCAACAAATCTAAATCTGCTTGCGGCGCAGCACAACCTGCAGCCCAAGAGCCGTTGAGCAACACGCCCTGCATAGCGGGATCGTTTTGCCACTGCGCAACCTGTTGACGCAACACATCCAAAGCGTCCATCGTTCCTCCAAATAACCAATGCCCCAAGACAAACTTGAGGCATTTGAATGGTTTTGTTATTCTGCGGCTTCTTCAGCAGGCGTTTCTTCAACCACCACTTCTTCAGCAACGGCTTCCATTGCCATATCTTCAGCGGTTGGCTCCTCAACGGGAGCATCTTCCACGGCAGCAACCACTTCTTCCTCAACCACAGTTTCTTCTGCGGCTGCGGGAGCTTCAACGGCTACTTCACGTTTACGATTGCGCGTGGCGCGTGGTTTGCTTGCGGCTTTGGATTTCTTTTCGACTTTTTCTTCCACCACCAGCTCAAGAATACACATTTCAGCACCGTCGCCACGGCGTGGGCCTGTGCGCACAATGCGCGTGTATCCGCCATTGCGCGTGGCATACACCGGCGCAATTTCATCAAACAGCTTCTTCACCACGTCTTCTTTGGTGATGAACGCAAACGCTTGGCGTTTGTTTGCCAATGTGGGCGTTTTAGCAATGGTAATATACTTTTCGGCCAATGAGCGCACTTCTTTGGCACGGGTGACGGTAGTTTCCACACGGCCGTGCTCCAGGAAATGGGTCACCAAACCGCGCAGCATGGCCATGCGGTGGTCGGTAGCGCGACCAAGTTTTCTAGTCCCAGGCATGGGGTTTCTCCTTTCGGGTTACTCATCTTCTTTGCGCAGCTCCAGCCCAAGCGAGCTGAGTTTCGCAATCACTTCATCCAGAGATTTGCGGCCCAAGTTGCGCACTTTCATCATGTCCTCTCCACTCTTGGTGGTGAGATCTTCCACGGTGTTGATGCCGGCACGCTTCAGGCAATTGTATGAACGCACAGACAAATCTAAATCGTCAATGGTCATTTCAAGCACTTTTTCTTTGCGGCTATCGCTCTTCACCACCATAATTTCTGTGTCTTGCACTTCGTCAGAAAGATCGGCGAACAGCAACAGATGCTCATTGAGAATCTTTGCCGCAAGCGAAACGGCTTCTTGTGCGCTGGTGGTGCCGTCTGTCCAAACTTCAATGGTGAGTTTGTCATAGTCGGTAATTTGCCCAACACGCGTGTTTTCCACGGCGTAGTTGACTTTCACCACCGGCGAATAAATGCTATCCACGGCAATCACGCCAATGGGCGGCTTAAGCAGTTCTTTGTTGCGCTCGGCCGACACATAACCGCGGCCAATGTCGCAGGTGAGCTCCATGGAAAGTTTTGCGCCTTCTTCCAGTGTGGCAATGTGTAAATCTTTGTTGATGATTTCCACATCCGAATCACACTGAATATCTTCGGCATACACTTCACCGGCTTCTTCCACGTCGATATATAGACGTTTGGGTTCGTCGCCAAAAATTTTAAGGATGACAGATTTAAGGTTGAGAATAATCTCGGTCACGTCTTCCTTCACGCCAGGGATGGTTGAAAACTCGTGCAAAATTCCGTCGATTTTTGCGGAGGTGACAGCGTAGCCCGGCAACGACGATAGCAGCACGCGGCGCAGTGAATTGCCCAATGTGGTGCCAAAACCGCGTTCGAGGGGTTCCACCACAAACTTGCCATAAGTCCCGTCGGACTTGAGGTCGGTAATCTCGATTTTTGGCTTTTCAATGCCAATCATGCACAGGTCCCCTTTCGATTATTAGGGTAGGCCTACTTGGAGTAAAACTCAACGATGAGGTGTTCTTCAACAGGCACATGGATTTGATCGCGGGTGGGGAGTGCCAGCACACGGCCTTCAGCAGCTTGCGCACCACGCTCCAGCCATGCAGGCACAGGCCGTGCACTGCCAGCTTCAAGTGCTTGCTTAAACACTTCGCTTTCGCGGCTTTTTTCTTTAATGCTAATCACGTCGCCTGCGGCAAGCAGGTAAGATGGAATATCCACTTTTTTGCCGTTAACCAGAAAGTGGCCATGGTTCACCAGTTGGCGAGCTTGCGAGCGTGACACGCCCCAGCCAAGCAAATGCACAACATTGTCAAGGCGTTGTTCGCACAGGCGCAACAGGCTTTCGCCAGTTTTGCCGCCAGCTTTTGTGGCCATCACATAGTACTTATGGAATTGGCTTTCGCTCACGCCATAGTAGCGTTTTGCAGCCTGTTTGGCACGCATTTGCGTGGAGTACTCCGATGGTTTTTTGCGGCCTTGGCCATGTTGGCCAGGTGCATAGGAACGGCGGTCAATGGCGCACTTGCCGGTGTAGCAACGGTCGCCTTTCAAAAAGAGCTTTGTGCCTTCGCGGCGGCAAAGTTTACATTTGGCTCCGGTATATCTCATTGTGATTCCTCCTAAACTCTACGACGCTTGGGCGGGCGACAGCCGTTGTGCGGAATGGGTGTGACGTCTTTAATCAGGCTCACTTCAAGCCCCGCGGTTTGCAGCGCACGAATGGCTGCCTCGCGGCCTTGGCCAGGGCCCTTGACGAACACTTCCACATACTTCAGGCCGTGCTCCATGGCGTTTTTGGCCGCAACTTCGGCAGCGGTTTGTGCTGCAAAAGGCGTGCTTTTTTTCGAACCACGGAAACCCATTTCGCCTGCAGATGCCCATGAAAGCGCATTGCCTGCGGTGTCAGTAATGGTCACAATGGTGTTGTTAAACGTCGATTGAATATGCGCAGCGCCGCGCTCAATATTCTTGCGCTCGCGGCGGCGGCGTGTGCCTGTGGTTTTTTTACCAGCTTTGGGTGCCATAGCAA
>Ga0123355_10009526_pt1 | contig 14786 bp, 10 predicted proteins | sample TergutEmb28metaG_3_FD_89872 | JGI IMG/M metagenome (GOLD analysis project Ga0123355, IMG submission 89872) | Embiratermes neotenicus P1 segment gut microbial communities from Petit-Saut dam, French Guiana - Emb289 P1 | ecosystem: Host-associated > Arthropoda: Insects > Digestive system > Gut ...
ATTTAGCGGTTCTATTGCTGCTATTTACAAGGGCGAGATTGTTTTTAACAAGGCATATGGTCTTGCGAGCATTGAGCTTGATGTTCCTAACACACCTCAAACCAAGCATAAAATCTGGTCGGTGACAAAGCAATTCACCGCCGCCGCTATTCTTATGTTGGAGGAGCGTGGGCTTTTGAAAGTTGAAGATAGTTTGAAAAAATACTTTCCAGACTGTGTGGCACTTGATGAGCGCATTACGATTCACCACTTACTGACACACACATCGGGATTGTCTAACTATTCCGATATCAGAGATAACACTTTCCATATGCTCCCCCCAAAAACTGCGGATTTGCTAAAACGATTTTCAGAATTTCCGCTGGATTTTGAGCCCGGAACACAGTACAATTATAGCAATACAGGCTACTGGTTTTTGGGGCAGCTGATTGAGCGGATTTCGGGTATGAGTTATGCCAAATTTATGCAAGATAATATTTTTGTGCCGTTGGGTATGCACAACACAGGCGTGGATATGGATAAGCCCATTGTTAAAGGGTTGGCTACGGGATATTATCATAATCATAATAACATTATCCGTTGTAACTACGTGAATATGGATTTAGGTTCAGAAGCCGGAGGCATGTATTCAACCGCAGAAGATTTGCTGAAATGGCACACCGCGCTTATGGACGATAAATTATTGAACCGTAAATCTATCGACAAAATAAATACAGACTATATGAACAATTATGGCTATGGCGTTGAGGTTTATGAGGTTGACGGCAAGCACATTGTTGACCACGCTGGCGGCTACGAGGGGTTTTATGCTTACCTTGTAAGGCATCTGGATGATGATTTTGCCGGTGCTGTAATCAGCAATTACGGCTTTGGTATGGGTGAGTATATTTTGAATTGTGCAATCAGAGATATTACACTAGGCAATCCATATGAAATGCCCGCAAGGCCGCCTGTGCATGAAATAGATAACAATTTGCTTGATGAATATATCGGCAAATATGAAGAAGTAAATTTAGATTACGAGCTAAAGCGAGTCGACGATGAATTGCATTTAATTTACAACAAGTATTGTAATGCTCCGGCTATATTGCCTGTTTATCCAATTAGCGACATGGTGTTGCAACATACGTGGACTGACGAAACCTATGAACTTGGTAAAACGGATGATGGCATACCGACGCTTATGGGTATCAAAAAACTGGATACAACCCAAGTATCGCTTGATGAAAGCAAAAATAATAACACAATTTAGCCATCAAGCAAATTTACTGTTCAATAATTGGATAAGCAAAATCATAACTATTTAAGCTGTAGATGTGATTTCAACCGATATTTGAATGTGTACAATCCCCCACGGAATATTGTGTAACAACACCTATTCCAAGGGGGGGATTTTTTATGACTGATAAGAATAACTTTTTCAAAAGAAATGCAGGAACTTCCACAATGGCTAAACTGGCGGCTAGAACCTGACAAAAATCTGGTCGTGACATGAAAGTAGCCTATAGCTGACCGACTATACATATGTTATTGCCCGTGACTTAACCGATTATGGTAAAAATGGCGAGTGTAAGAGATAAAAAACAATCCCAAGAAATGAGGACTTTAACTCATTTGTCGAGATTGTTTATCTCTCTGAAATAGTTTGAATAAAAGTTTGCGGGTAACTTTTTCTAAAATACCCTTGACAAGAAAGGTTCAAGCGCCGCAGACTTTAAATCTCTAATTCACTGCAGCAAAATACCTATCATTAAAATGCTGAATCGCCATAGATATCTCATGAAACACGCGGCGGTCAGTGGCATTGCCTACAAACTCAGACATAATAACCAGCACATAAGGCGAGGGCGCGTAAACAATAGCTATATCATGGTATGCGCCAACATCCCAGCCGGACTTGCTGGCTAATCTATGGTCTGACGTGATAAACGGGTAACGATTTGCAAAAAGCGCATTCTGAAAATGCTCGCTGTATGTTCCGCCGGACTCTATGTATTCATGCATGGCGCGAGCCATAATCCCGGCATCGTTTGCGGTCAAGCTCGCACTGGTTACATTGCGAACATGATTGGGGTTTGCACCCAGTGATGCCACAAACTCGCGATATCCTTCAAAGCCGTATATCCGGTGAACAAGCATACGGAAAGCAACATTATCGCTTATGCTTAGCGCAAGATATAAAAGCTCCAGCTCTGTGAATGTTGAGCCGAAAGGCATATGCTGTATCCTTCCGCTGCCGCCCCAGCGGTTCGCCTGGGTATATGTGTGTACACGAGATAAATCAGCCTTGCCGCGCTCAGCCCGCAAGTAGACGTACAAAGCATATGGCGCTTTTATGGCGCTTGCCGAAAAATAAACCCGTTCAGCATTATGCTGATAAATAAATCCTGTGTCCAAATTCTCAAAGTGAACCGAAACCGAGTTCCCGAACCTTCGCATGAGTCTATCAAGTTCATCTGTAGGGGGTGTAAAGTTTAGATTAATCCATTTGGGGCCGAGCCATGTATCGATTTTCAGCCAATATCCGTACTCATAGAGCACTCTAACTACTTGAGGAGCCAAAAGATGGGTATAGTTCATATCGCCTGGTTCATAAAAAATACCTGTAACTCTATTGATAAATCGCCGGTCTGCGTGGGTATACACCCATCCCTCGCCATAGACAGTTTCTATCAAAGCCCACCCATTAGGCCTTAATTCCATGACACGTATTTGCTGAGGTGCAAACCTGCTCAAAGGCTCCGCGCGAAAATCAGGAGCGTCAAAGGCAGTGAATGTCCATGATATCTGCTTATTAATCAGCTGTTGTGGTATGAATAACCCATCACATTCGCTGGTGGCTTGTACTGTTAAATGGGCGATGGCTACGGAAAAAATAAATGCGAGCGTAAATAGCAGAGTTTTTTTCTTCATAATGTACAGTCCCCTGATAGTTGATATTTTGTCGCTTTTTGACTATAAGTGTAACGCCAAACTTGGGGGATGTCAATATGTTATATTACCAAAAAGTGCCTATACCCTGCCATGATTCTCAATCATTAATTCATACCTTACATTTTCTTTTAACACACCATTATATAACTTAGGTTCAGGTTGTGTTGCGGATTTATACATTCCACACTTAATCATAACATTTTCACTTTTTGTGTTGCCTTTGTGGCACTGTGCAAAAACTTTTAATATATTTTTACTTTCAAAAGCGAATTCGATTAAGCTTTTCAGCGCTTCGGTCATATATCCTTTATTCCGGTACCGTTCCAATAAATAATATTCAAACTCCGCCACCCAGCCTGTACTGTTATTTATACTGACCTCTTCCACACATGCAAATCCTATCATTCCCAGAAACTCACAACACCTCTGCGATTGTATGGCAAAATAATAATGCGTCCTATTTAAGTTTTTAGCATTTTCTAAATGGAACGTAATATAATTTTCAACATCAGAAACATCATTAATACGCAAATGTGCTTCATATATTGCCACAGAATCTTCCGAGAATAACTTGAAAAGGTTATGGCTATCATCAAGTGTAAACTCACGAAGAATAAGCCGTTCAGTTTTTAACCCCATGTTACCTTCTCCCATAAAATATACGTTAAATTATCCCGCCTTCTCTAAACCGCTCAATCTCTTCTGCCGAATACCCCAGTTCCTTCAAAATCTTCTCATTATCCTCGCCAAGGAGCGGCGCGGGCTTATATATTGCACCCGGTGTTTTTGAAAATTTGATTGGAAGGCTTGCGAGCTTTTGTGCACCGGCCTTGGGATGGAATGTCTCCACTATCATTTCTCTGACAGTTACCTGAGGGTGAGTGACAACTTTGTCTATTGTGTTAATCGTTGTGCAGGGTATGCCGTTTGCATCGAACAACTGCGCCCACTCATCTGATGTCTTGCTCTGCATAATTTCATCCATAATAGGCTTGAGCCGGCTGTGATTATTGGTTCTAAGAGCGTTGTTTTTAAAGCGCTCGTCGCTTATGAGCTCTTCCCTATTCGCAAGAGCACAAAAAGTCGCCCATAACTTATCGTTGCCGCAAGCAATTACGAGGTATGTATCATCAGCACACATAAAGGGCTCGAAAGGCGTTATTGATGGGTGCCTGTTGCCTACGGGCGCCGGTGCCTCACCTGTTGCATAGTATCTCATAATGGCGTTTTCCAATATGGCTACTTGACAGTCAAGCATGGAAACATCGACCTTTTGGCCTTCTCCGGTTTTATTCTTATAGTGGATTGCGGCCAATATTCCAGTCGCTGTGAACATGCCTGCCGAAATATCGCCTATGGAGCTTCCGACCCTGGTAGGCGCTCCGTTTGGCTCAGAGGAGGTAATGCTCATGATGCCGCCCATAGCTTGAACGATTGCGTCATAGGCAGGTCTATGGGCAAACGGCCCGGTATGCCCATAACCGGAGCAAGCCGCATAGATAATATCGCTTTTCCACTTAATGATATCTTCATAGCCAAAGCCCAATTTTTCCATGGTACCCGGCTTGAAGTTTTCGATAACTACATCCGCATCCATTATCAGCTTCTTCAATATTTCTTTGCCTTTTTCGCTTTTCATATTGAGCGTAATGCCCTCTTTGTTGCGATTTAAGCTCATGAAATAACTGCTTTCGCCATTCACATAAGGGCCAAACCCCCTTGAGTCATCGCCTGTGCCCGGCATTTCAACATGAATAACTCTGGCGCCCATGTCCGCCAGCATTGCCGCAGCGTATGGACCCGCCAGAACCCTGGTAAGGTCAATGACCTTTATATCGCTTAATGCTCGTTCCACCTAAACTCCTCCTACATCAGGACCGCCTTCTGGACTTTTCTTCCCCTGCAAAGCTCAAAGTGAAAACAAACTTCGCTCCAAGCCCTTCTTCTGACTCAACATAAACACGCTCATCATGCGCTTTAATAAACTCCCAGACAATGGCAAGGCCAAGCCCCGCGCCCGATTTGTCTATCCCGCGCGATGAGTCAGATTTATAAAATCTATCGAAAATATGCTTTCGCTCTTCTTCACTTAGGCCACGGCCGCTGTCGCGAACGCTTACAAAAACTTTTTTATCCTTAATAGTAGTTTCCACATGAATTTGCCCACCATCCGGTGTGAATTTCACCGCGTTGTCCAAAAGATTATGGAGTACGCGCTGAATTTTCTCAAAATCAGCGTAAACTGTGGTTGCATCGTCTGCAAAAGATATACCGGCATTGATATTTTTTTGCTTTATGCGATTTTCAAACTGTATTAGTGTGTCTCTAACCAGCATGTTAAGCTCAAAGTCATCGCGTATAAGCTCCAATTCGCCTGTGAGCTGAAGCTTTGAAATGTCCAGCAAATCATTGGCAATTTTTGCAAGCCTTTTGCATTCTATGAGCACTATATCAACATAATAGTCATTACGCTCAGGCGGAATCGTGCCGTCTTTCATAGCCTCTAAGAAGCCTATAATCGAAGTGAGCGGTGACCGCAGGTCATGAGAAATATTCGCGACAAACTTGCGCCGCAGCTCCTCTTGCGCGTTGAGCCCTTCCGCCATATTATTAAAGCTCTCAGCGAGCTGGCCAATCTCGTCAGGGGTTCTTACCTCTATCCGTTTTTCAAAATTGCCGCTTGCTATGACTTTAGCGGCCTCGTTCATCTGCCTGAGTGGTTTTGTGATACTTCGCGATGAAAAATAAATCATTACAAGTGCCGCGACACACGAAATGAAAACTCCGTTTACAGTGATTCTTACCACTTCCGAGATATTTTCGTTCAAGCTCTGCATGGATGTTGACATCAATATGGCGCCTATTGTCATATAATCATTGCCAATGGGATGGGCTATGGTGAGCATTGGCTCATTATAGAGTCCCCCCAGGGTGCCCACAACCGAGACAATCTCTCCGTCTATGACTGAGAGAAGTTCGGGAAAATTCGTAACATCAATCCATATGTCGCCGTCAGTTTCTATTTCATCACTAAGCGGCAAGCCTTCCTCAGCAATGTTTAGTATCCTGAACTCATGATTGACAAGCAGATAAGTATAATTCAGATACTCTCTCAAATTTCTGGCCTCGATAGCTATAAGCTCCTCATAGCGAATTATCTGAGCTATGTCAAAATGGTCAAAAGGCGGCTGCAGAAACGCAAACTCAAAGAACCACTCAGCCAATATTTCACTACGTTCAATGAGCGTCTGCTCCTGCCGCTCTATGAAATACGATCTGTATATTTGTGCAAGAGAAGTCCCCAGCGCCGCGAAGCTTATGAGAATTATGCTGAGGTAAATAGCTAAATTTTTACTGAATATAGAGCCGAAGAACATAGGGATGATCCTTTCTTTTGTGGGTAAGCGTTTATTCTGTGTAATAGCGATCATCTTGCCATCTGGCAGGGTTTTCATCGATATAATTATAGATGCGCTGATACTCTCTTTCATCACGAATTATATAATCGTGAAATGATTTTTGCCAAATAGAGTGCCCTATCTGTTTTGTAGCAGAGCCTTTGAATTGCTTAACAATACGAGACACCGTAGAGGCGAACTGTGTTCGCCCGAAACTATCCACTACAATAACCACACCCTAGCGAAAGGCATTCTAATCCCTCGTCCCGGGATCGAACTTATACCCCACGCCCCAGATAGTTTTAATACTCCAATTATCTTCTTTTTGCATTTTCTCACGCAGGCGTTTTATATGTACATCGACTGTGCGTGTGTCGCCCATGTATTCGTAGTCCCAAATTTTATCAAGTAGCTGCTCCCGCGTGAAAACTTGGTTCGGATGCAGTGCCAGGAAGTATAGAAGCTCAAACTCCTTAGGCGGCAGCTCAAGCTCTGTGCCATGGTAGGTTGCTATATGTGTTGTTTGGTTTATAGTCAAATTTGGATACACTATCTGTTTGCTCGTTTCAAAGTCCTTCTTCTCATACCGGCGAAGGACTGCTTTGATACGCGCTATCAGCTCTTTTGGCTCGAAAGGCTTGACTATATAGTCGTCCGCACCCAGCTCAAGCCCCAAAACTTTATCGAATGTCTCGCCTTTGGCTGTGAGCATTATGATAGGTACGGATGAAATTTTACGGATTTCTCTGCAAATTTCATAGCCGTCCATCTCAGGAAGCATCAAATCCAAAAGCACCAAAGACGGCGAGTAGAAACTAAACTCAGAAAGCCCGGCCCGGCCGCTGTAAACCTCGCGAGTGTCGTATCCTTCTTTGTTTAAGTACAAGCTTATGAGCTCTGCTATATGCCTATCATCGTCGATTACTAAAATTTTTGTTTTGCCTCTCATTACCGCTCACTCCTTATCTATTGGCAATGGTGCCTATTTTAATTCACAGATAGTTACCCCATGCTCACCTTCCCCAAACGAACCTAGTCGGTGGGAAATAACATATGGGTGAGTTTTCAAATGCGCAGTGATAGCACTTCTGAGTGCACCTGTGCCCTTACCATGAATAATGCTGACCTGCTTGAGCCCTGAAAGGTATGCGTCATCAAGATATTTATCGCAATATTCCAAAGCTTCCGTGACAAGCATGCCTCTAAGATCAACCTCAGGGCGCATGTGCTGGCTCTTAATTGTACGGGGTTTATGTGCCGCATCTTTTTTTACCTTTGACAAAGTATCTTTCACATCAATGCGTGATAAATCTTTGATATTCGCCTTAATTTTCATTATTCCGGCTTTTATCATCACGTCGCCTGAGGAATCAGGCAAGCCGGTCACAACGCCTTTTTGCGATAGGCTGTGGATATAGACTCCTTCACCCACTTGCAAGTTCTCAGGCACTGCACGATTTTCAGAACTTGCGTCAAGTACACTGAGCCCTGTGTTTTCAAGGGCTTCCTTCAGCAGCTTTCTCGAGGCCTCAGCGCTTTGCTTGTCACCTGCAGCGCTTGCTTTAGTCATTTCTTTCAGCATATAGTCCGCATCGGCCTTGGCTTGTGACAACACTTTCCGCGCTTCTTCTTTGGCGTCAGCGAGCATTTTTTCGCGTCGTTCTATCAGTTTTTGCTGCTGCTGTTCAAAGTCAGCTTTAAGAAGCTCTGCTTCCCTCCTGTATTGGGCAGCGCGCTCTTGTTCAAGCTGCACTGATTTGCGACTTATTTCAAGATCGGTTATCACATCTTCAAAGCGTTGATCTTCACTACTCAGAGTTTCTCTGGCCTTGTCTATTATGTCTTCCGGGAGACCCAGCCTGCGTGATATTGCAAATGCGTTTGACTTTCCCGGCACACCAATCAGGAGCTTATATGTCGGGCGCAGTGAGTCAACATCAAACTCGCAGCTGGCATTCTCTATTCCCTCTGTTTGAAGCGCATAGAGTTTGAGCTCAGAATAGTGCGTGGTGACAGCAGTTCGCACCCCTTTAGCTTTTAAATGTTCGATTATGGATACGGCGATAGCCGCGCCCTCCGTGGGGTCTGTACCTGCCCCAAGCTCATCCAACAACACAAGCGAGAATCCGGTCACCTGCTTCAAAATCTCCACAATATTTGTCATATGTCCCGAAAATGTGCTCAAACTTTGCTCTATGCTTTGCTCGTCTCCTATGTCGGCAAAAACTTCATCAAACACACAAAGCTCTGACTTGTCAAAAGCAGGTATATGAAGCCCTGCCTGCCCCATTAGTGTAAACAGTCCAAGGGTTTTTAGGGAAACTGTCTTTCCGCCGGTGTTTGGCCCGGTTATGAGCAAAGTGTTAAAATCCTTGCCTAAATAGATGTCAGTTGGTACAACTGTGTCCTTATTTAATAGCGGGTGCCGCCCGCGCTTAATATTGATATAACCGCGATCGTTAAATATTGGCTCTGTGCCTATCATTTCAGCTGACAGTCTACCTTTAGCGAACGCAAAATCAAGCTCTGTAATCAGGCTAAGATTTTGCAGTAAAGTTTCTGAATGCTCGTACACGAGTTGAGAGAGGCTTGCAAGTATCTTCTCTATCTCACGTGCCTCCTCTATGCCAAGCTCTTTGATTTTATTATTGAGGTTGACCACGCTCATAGGCTCCATAAAAAGCGTCGCCCCGCTGCCTGATTGGTCATGAACGATGCCCGGAAAATCCTTTCTGGCTTCCGCGCGTACAGGCACACAGTAACGCCCGCCTCTCATGGTGATAACGCTGTCCTGCAAAACTGTTTTATAAGTCTGAGAATGGATTATAGAATTAAGGTGCTCCTTAATCCTTTCATTGACAACCCTTATGCCACGGCGCACTTGGCTCAGTGCCGTGCTTGCGTTATCGGATATTTCATGCTCATTAAGTATACAGCGCTCAATCTCACGACCCAAAAGTTCTATGGGCATGATAGCTTCAAACATAGGCGCAAGCGTTGGGTAGGCTTCATTTTTATCACCGGACTTGGCGTAGCTTTTAACACCCAGACACGCGCGTAAGAAATCTCCTGTTTGCAGGAGCTCTGCTGTATTAAGTATACCGCCTACGCTGCTCCGCTTAACAGCAGCACTTATATCTCTGGCATTCCCAAGCGACAGTCGGCCTTTTCTGGCAATCATAGAAGCGGCTTCTGTGGTATAGCACAATGCTTCATTTATGGGTGTGAGCTCCGTAAAAGGGCGCAGAGCAGCGCACCGCTCTTTGCCCGGCACAGTGTCAGCACGATCGACAAGCATAGCCAGTATTTTATTGAATTCAAGCGTTTTTAAGCTTTTTTCATTTTTTATATTCATTTTTCCCCTGCGACTTTCGTGATAGTGTATATGGTTATGGTAAGCTGTACGATAAGTTTATTTGGAATTAGTATACACCATAAGGCTTGGAAAGTCAAAGGGCGTGGGGAATTTGCTCGTAGGGATGAATGCCTCGTTCGTCCGAAATGCTATTAGAGAGCGTTGACATAACTCATGTTGGCACTCTCTAAAACGCCTCCATACTCAGAATCTTCAACCCATTATCATATATCAAAAATTCTCGGGCGCCTATCTGGCGGAACTGTGTCCCGCTTTTATTCATTTGAGGGACAGAAAAATCGTTCGTACCCTGCGTATCGAAACTTATATATATATAGCTGCCAATATTGCCGGATAATGCAAATCGCCGTATAACTTTGCCGTAGGGGTCTCCGGCGTCCTCGGCAACGATGAGGCTGCGCCCATCATTGCCGAATATAGCATTGCGCGTGACAAACGTATGGTCTTGGCCGAATATATTGCTCCTGTTTATAGCGACGACTTGGCCGTTTATGGAATCCATCTCTTGCTGATAAGCTCTGACAGGCTCCATAGTTTCAAGGTTAACGACTCCCAAAAGCATAGAGTTGTTTTGTGAGGCCACAGTGAGGTAATAAAGCATGAATTGTCCGTCCGGTGTAATGTCTTTCAGTGCAAGGTAGTAAAGCCTGTTGTCATAATAGAAATTTAGTCTTTGTGCCGCTCCATCTTCATACATGTAAATTCCCCATAGCGGGTTGTTACCTGGGCCTGCTACACTGAAAAAGACGCGCCCGCCGCGCTCGATGATTTTGTACTCGACAAAGCCGCCGCCTGGTGGCTCAAAAAGGTAAGTCAGATTATCGCCGCTTATATCAATGGAGGCCAGCCAGTTGCCTTGCGGGGTTTGCCTTGCGAAATAGATCGTTTGAGAGTCTTGTGAAAAAGTCGGCAAGCTGTCGATTATAAAAACCCCTTCGTGCGATAAATAACGTGTAAAATCAGCGCCCGGGTCTGTCAGGTTGAACGCTTGGTTTTGTGGTATATTGCAGAGATGGATGCTTGAGTCTGATACGAATTTCTCAGCGGCACTGTTAAAGAACGCAAGCATCGTCTCGTCCGGAGACCATGCGATCATTCCAGAGTCAATCACGTAATTTAAAGGTATGCGGAAAGTTGCTGTTAGCCTGAATTCCAGTTCCAAAAGCTCGTAAACATCGAGATATCTTTGACCGCTGTGCATAACATATACTACGACATATCGCCCGGAAGGTGAGAGGCTGAGCGCTTGACCGCCGCCCACATCAAGGCTTTCTATGTGTGCGGCATTAAAAGCATCCATGGCCTCAGGGCGAATGGTTCTGGCTCTTTGCAGGGAAGTATTAACTGCAAAGCTTTTCATATATGTGTTGTAAAGCTCGGCTTTTGCGGCGCTGTTTCGCTGACGTGCGAGCAGGCTCTCAAGGGTTACAGCCGCATTTTCAAAAAGGCCGGATTCTTTGTAGAACGCGGCCAACCGCAAGTAGGCGTGAGGATCGTTGGGCGTCAATCGGATCAGCTCGCGAAGGGTATTTGCGTACATATGCCCATCGCCCTCTTGATGCCATACATCGGCCAGAACTCTGAGCTTAGCCGGGGTGATGTTTTCCTCATCCGCCAGAAGGTACTCTCTGGCACGTTCAAGCTCGCCAAGATTCATGAGAGCATACCCCTTGAGCATATTTATCTCAGGGCCATTTATACCCGCAGCTGAAGCTCGCCTGAGCGCTACCTCGGCTTCAGCATGCCTGCTTTCTGATATATGTTCGCGTCCGACCTCAAACATTCGTTGTCCATACGCCGGAATCACTATTGTAAAAATTAATGCGACAGCTATTATGCTCCCTGCGACAGGTGGCAGGAGTTTTGCTATTTTTTCATGATGCGGCTTTATATGCTCCTTGTAAAGTGACCTTATGCGTCCGGGTTTTTCAAAGAGCGCCTCAGCATATGGCAGAATTTTGCTTTTTGCGGTCTTTTTGCCACAACCTGAGCAGTATTTGGATAATAAGTCAATTTTTTTGCCGCAAGATGCACAAAACATAATCATGCCCCCTAGATTTGGTTGGTTTTACTTTCCTTAAGTATTTCCAAGTTTTAACCAAAAATGCATTAATCTGGAAAAATCCCCTTTCTTTGACGATTATCTGACGGATTGGCCACAAGTATTGTAATTATGTGTACGCTGCTGTATGATGATACACAAGAGAAGGCTCACAAGTGAAAAAGTGAAGCGCTCGGAAAGGATGCTTGTTTATGAAGATAAAACTAAATACACGGCTTATATGCCTTATTATTTCAGGTGTTTTACTTACAGGAGCACTCAGTGTTGCTGCTATTAATGGTTCGCCATACGAAACACTTAAAAATTCGATTTTTAATGCCATGCTTTATGAGAATTTCACACTGGAAGGTGAAATGACGTTGGTGGTTAATGGCGAGGTGATTGAGAATGACACCGTACGCATGATTCATACAGCAAACGGAAGCGTGGAGTTCGACCAGAGTGGTAGTATCGTATCAATAGAATACGACAATCTCACATTGCGCCGCTCGTACCTGGCGCAGGACGGCACACAGTGGTACAGCGGCAGAAATAGTAATGCCAATTGGAATAACAGCAGTTTTTGGCCGGGAGCAACCATGACGCCGGATATGAGAGACACTGCCAGATTCCGGTTTGCAGAGCTTTTTGTTGATATCTTAGTAGGCGACTTAAAGAACAATATGACAATGAGCACAAACGATGGTATTCGCCGTGTCAGCGGCACAATAACGCACAGCCAATTGCCGGAGCTTGTGAGGCTTGGTATCGATATGCTGATTGAGCAGAGCAGGAACTGGTACAGGGGCGACTATGGCGTTAAGGAAGATTATCGTGAGCTTATTGATATGCCTATTCGCAGCCTCACATTTGACAGAATAAGCGGCGATGCAGATATTGACGCCATGGGCAATCTTTTGTACTTGAACACAGATGTTAAAGCCACTGTTACGACTGTGTTTGGCGATAGCTATACTATGGAGTTTACAATGTTTTTGCGTTTTGTGGATATAGGCACATCTGTTGTAATAAGCCCTGTGCCCGGTGCTTTGGAGCTTTTGACGCCGGAGTTTGTTGAGCATATATCAGGCTGGAGATACAACACGGTGTACTTTACGCGTACGGCGGATGGCAGTATTGACGCTAACAGTGTGATTGATACATGGCCGGGGAGCTTAAGACACAGAACGCCTGCGAGCAATATACCGGAGATAGATTCACTGGAGATAGATGTGTTGCTAGATACGCTTTTTTATGTTGAAATGCTCATCGCAGAGGGCGATTATGAAGAGGCACTGGAGATATTAATAGAAATGGCCACTTACTTAAGCGATATGGAAGATAGACCTGGTTTTGTTTTGGATGAGGTTATATTAAGCATAATGGAGCTTCAGAGTCTGATAACATTGGCGGATTTTTAATGGAAATCCATTACGGACAGTAAATCGGAGGATAAACACAGTGATAGATACAATGGCTCTCGAGCTTGAGGGCATGACGAAGCTGTACAAAAACGGGCGCGGCGTAAGAGATATATCTTTTGCGCTTGCGCCCGGCGAAGTTCTTGGACTGGTTGGGCCCAACGGGTCAGGCAAGACCACGACCATGAAGGCGATAGCGGGGCTTGTGCGCCCGGACTCCGGCACTATCAAAGTGTGTGGGGTGGACGCTGTTATGCATCATGAGAAAGTGATGCGTCACACGGGCTGTTTAATTGAGGCGCCTGGTTTGTATGAATATTTGAGCCCGGAGCAGAACCTTGAGCTGGCTGCTAGGTTCTATAAAACAGTTGATTCTACACGGATAGATGAAGTTTTGCGCCTGGTTGGGATGGATATGTATAAGAAGGATAAAGTAAGTACGCTGAGCCTTGGCATGAGACAGCGTGTGGGGTTGGCGGCGGCATTTCTCAGCAAGCCTTCCGTGCTTATATTGGACGAGCCGGCTAATGGGCTTGATATTGAGGGCATGCTTTATGTACGTGAAGTGGTGCAGGCGCTAGCAAAGAGTGGTGCGGCAGTGTTGATGTCGTCGCATCTTGCAGGGGAGATACAGCAATGCGCGACGAAAGCCGCGGTCATGCACGGTGGACAGTTGCTGGCGATTAAGGATATGGATGAGATTTTAGGGTCACATGAGAGCCTTGAGGATTTCTTTTTGGATCAGGTTGAAAAATCGCGTGGGGGTGTGGTTATATGAGAGCGTTTTCTGCTGCATACCTTGGCGAGTTGACTAAATTGATCGGGCGCAGGAAGTACATAGTTTTTATCATGATTGGGATAATTATATGTGCGGCTTGGGCAATAATAGGCAGCGCTGTATCCGGTGCCGCGCTTCGGTTCAGTGGTATGATGGTTAATCTGACACCTACGCCTATGGGAGTTTTCCCTCCATTTGCGCAGACAATGGTTCCGCTGCTTATTTTTATGGGTGTATGCGATTTAATTACAGCGGAGAGTGCGGTGATGAAAGCCTTAATCTGTCGTCCTGTGGAGCGCTGGAAGCTATACGCCGGTAAAGTCTTGGCAGTTATTACGTATGCCGGTATATATTTGTCAGTCATTTTCGTGACAAGCACTGTGCTGAGCCAGGTGCTGGGGAGACCGTCAGGCATTGATGCGATTGTTCACGCGTTATTAGCATATGCATTGGCGTTATTGCCGCTTGCGGTGCTTGCGTTGTTTGCGGGGTTGGTGGCGTTGTTTGGACGCAGTGCGTCGCTTACTATGCTGGTGCTTATCGCGTTATATATCTTGATGCGGGCGCTGCCTGTTGCGTTCCCGATACTTTCTGAGTTGTTGTTTACATCGTATATTGGCTGGCATCGGCTTTGGTTGGGTGCGAGGCCTGCGGCTTCAAGGCTTATACATGTGCTGCTCATAGTGCTTGGGTATGGGGCTGTGTTTTTCACGGCCGGGAGCTTAGTGTTTGACCGTAAAGAGTATTGATGGACATGAAACCTTGGAGGCATAAAACCCTGAGGATATAAAACCCTGGGGCTTTGCCCCAGACCCCATAAACTTTTGAAAAAGTTTAA
>Ga0123355_10009527_pt1 | contig 14786 bp, 14 predicted proteins | sample TergutEmb28metaG_3_FD_89872 | JGI IMG/M metagenome (GOLD analysis project Ga0123355, IMG submission 89872) | Embiratermes neotenicus P1 segment gut microbial communities from Petit-Saut dam, French Guiana - Emb289 P1 | ecosystem: Host-associated > Arthropoda: Insects > Digestive system > Gut ...
GGGTATTTGAATACATCGAAATGTATTACAACAGACGCCGTAGACATTCGGCAATCGGATATGCTACACCTTTAGCATTAACAAATAATTTAGCGGCTTAATTCACTGTCCAAAAAATCGGGGAAACTCCAAGTTCTTCCTGTCAAGTAGTTTCAGCTAAGAAAATAAGCCGCCATATGCAATAGCCTATGGGATCGTGTCTAGCGGGCTTCTGATGTTCAGGACGCTTCCTTTGGCTACGTGGGTGTAGCGTTCCGTGGTGCGGATGCTGGAGTGGCCAAGGAGCGTTTGAATATAGCGGATGTCGGTTCCGCTTTCGAGCAGGTGGGTTGCGAATGTGTGCCGGAGGCTGTGGATAGATATATCCTTGAAAATCCCCGCTTGGCGGACTGCTTTGTCGAATATGCGCTGGGCGGAACGGATCGCCAAGTGGCGCGTGGCAGACTGCCCCGGAAAAAGCCATGCCCGTATGTCACAACGGGCGCTGTACTCTTTGAAAAGGGCGGCGGCTTTGTCCGAAAGAGGGGTGTAGCGGTCTCTGCGGCCTTTGCCGAGCTTGACGCAGATTACTTTGCGGGACAGAGCTATGTCCTCCGGCCTTAGGGAAACCGCCTCGCTTACCCGAAGGCCGGAGGAGTATGCAAGGGTCAGTAGCAGGCGGTGTTTGATGTTGCTTTCCACAGCCAATATTCTGCCTATTTCCTCTTTTGACAGAACCCGCGGGAGCCGCTTGTCTTGGCGGGGGGCGGCGTTGATCTCTAATGCCGCTGTTTTTTAGAACATTCCTATAGAAAAACTTTATCGAGCTTATGGCAAGGTTTATTGACGATGCGCTGTATTCCCTGTTCTTTTCAATAACCGCAAGAAATTGAGTTATATCCCCGTTGTGAATTTCCTCCGGGGGCTTCTGAACAGTCCTGCAAAGCAGAGCGTTATAGTACACATACGAGCGCAGCGTGCGCAGGCTGTACTTTCTGGAGCGAAGTTCCGCTTCAAGCTTTATCTGCCAATAATGCGGGAATTTTTCCGGAAGGGAAATTTGGCTTTCGCGGGGCCTTATTTTTCCGCAATCAATGCCGGGTTCATAAAAAGTGTAGACAAATTCCATTGCTGCCCTCCATCAAAATACTATCAAAATACTATGCGGTTTTTACCTCTTACTGCGCGGGGATGCGGTTTTGCTTCGGGGTTTGGGGGAAAAGAGGTGGTTTTTCGGGGTGTTCACCGCAAACATACATTGACAAACCGCGAATACAGGCTGAAAATGGGAAGTACAGGAGTGTACTATGGGTGAAACATTCAGAGACAGTCAGTGGGATCGCCACGGCGTTATCGACGGCATCTTAAAGCCGGTCAGGGTTCCCAAAATGGCCCGTGTCGCGCAGGAGTTCGAGGACACAACCATCCGTGATATTCCCGGCGCGGTGGCAAGGGAGTTTGCCAAACAGGAGATTGCCCGGACAATAAAGCCCGGCATGAACATCGCCGTTACCGCAGGAAGCCGGGGCATAGCCAACATCGCCGTTATCCTGAAAGAAACGGTGGCGCAGATTAAAAGGCTGGGAGCAAACCCCTTTCTCTTTCCGGCTATGGGAAGCCACGGCGGGGCGACCGCGGAAGGCCAGCTTTTGGTGCTTAAAAGCTACGGGATTACCGAAGAGTCCATGGGCTGCCCCATTAAGGCAAGCATGGAAACTGTTGTTATCGGGCACAGCCGGGAAGGCAAGCCCGTATCCGTAGACAAATACGCGAACGAAGCCTGCGGCATTGTCGCCGTGGCCCGTGTAAAACCCCACACCGCCTTCCGGGGCACATACGAAAGCGGCCTGTTAAAAATGCTCGCCATCGGCATGGGAAAGCAAAAGGGCGCGGAAGGCTGCCACGACGAAGGCTTTGGCAGAATGGCGCATAACGTGGAAGCCTACGCCGATGTCATAATGGAGAAAACAAACGTCCTTTTCGGCCTCGCGGTTGTAGAGAACGCCTTTGACAACACCTGCCATGTAGAGTCCATTCTTACGGCGCAATTCAAGGAGCGGGAGGCAGACCTTCTTTCAAAAGCCAAAGAATGGATGCCCAAGATTTACATCCCCGCGTTCGACATCCTTATCGTTGATCAAATCGGCAAGAACTTTTCCGGTGACGGGGCCGACCCCAATATCACAGCCTCGTACTGCACCCCCTACGCCTCAGGCGGCCCGGAATGGCAGCGCTACGTCATCCTTGACCTTTCCAGCGAAACCCACGGAAACGCCATCGGGCTGGGCATGGCGGATTTTTCCACCAAGCGGGCCTTCGACAAGCTGGACTTTGACGTTACCTACCCCAACGGCTTTACTTCAACAGTTGTCTCAGGCGTTAAGGTTCCCGTTATCCTTAGAAGCGATGAGCTTGCGATAAAGTCGGCGATTTTTGTCTGCACTAACATCGACAAGTCAAAGCCGAAAATTGTGCGGATAAAGAACACTTCCCACATCGGGGAAATCATTATTTCCGAGGCTCTTGTGGAAGAAGCGAAAAAGCATCCCATGATGAAGATGCTGGAAGAGCCGAAAGAGGTCGTTTTTGACAAGGACGGCAACCTTCCCGGCATCGGCGGCGGGCATTAAGGGCGGCTTAAAGCTTCGCGTTTTTCCAGACCGCCCGCCCGTCCACGCGCCCTTCAAAGAGCGGCGTGTGGGTGTAGCCCGCGGCGAGCAGGAACTGGCGGGCTTCCTCGTAGTGGCCGCCCAGATGTTCCGCCCGGTGAGCGTCGGCGTTAATGACCATAGGTACGCCATGTTTCCGGAGGATTTTAAGAAAGCCGGGGGAAGGATAGCAGTCTTTTATCTCGCCCCGGTTCATGCCGCCAGAGTTGATCTCGGCGGGGACTGCAGCTTGGGACATAAGGGCGGCGATGGCGGCGGTTCGCTTCAGGTACGGGGCATCGCCCTCGACAAACAGCCGGTTTTCCGGGCCGCCGGGGGGCGAGTTATTTTTTTTGATTAAATCCGGGTGGGCCAGTACGTCAAAGCCCCCGGCGCGTATCATAGCGGCAAGGCAATCCCAGTAGGCTTCTACCGCGCCCGAAGGGTCTGCGCCGAAGCTCTCTCTTATGCCGTGAGACATATCCAGCGCCGAGTCGTCTATCGCAAACGGCTTTCCCTTTTGGGGAACTATGTAATGAACCGCCCCAATAATAAAATCCAGCCCCATTTCCCGGTAATCCTTGTCGGCGGGGCCCATCAAACCGGAAAGAAAATCAACCTCCAGCCCAAGGTACACCGGCAGCTTTCCTTCCCAGCGTTTTTGGGCGGCCCGGACTGCTTCGATATATTCCCCAAGGCGCTCCTCACGAAGATGCCACGTAGTGCGAAGCCCCGTTTTTTTGAAGATTGGAGCGTGGGCGCTGAACCCCAAGGACACAAGCCCCTTTTCATACGCCGCGCGGCAGCAGGTTTCCACATCGTCAGAGCCGTCGCAGAATACCGTATGGGTATGAATACAGGAAAAAGCCACGTTTCAACCACCCGCTTTAGGGCCCGCGGGGTTGGCGCTTTTGGCCTCCGCCCCGAACTTCAGGGCCATCGCCTCCGGGTCTTCGCTGTTGTCCGCCTGAAGTATCCTCGCGCTGATAATCTCCGCCGTTTCTTCGGTTTTGCCGGCATAGCTGTCTACCCCCGAAAGAAGGCCGTCCAGAGCGTACTGGAGGTTAGAGACCACCTCGATTCCGTCATACGCTTTGCGCCCCTTAATAAACTTGCGGACAAAATCGTCAGTGGTAAGTATCCGGATATGGCGCAGTTTTGTCTTGGAGGACTGAACCACCGTGTCAAAGAGCTTTTCCATGTTGGGGGTGTCCGCGAAGCTCAAGGTTATATCGCTAAGCATAACAATAACCCGTGGAACTTTAATATCGTAAAGGTCGATAAGCTCGGTAATCTTGAACCCCAAAAGGTCAAGTTTATCCCGGTTAAGACCCTGCGCGATTTCGATAAAAATAATGTTGTCGTTAACGTGGGCCTCTACAATACCGGGGCTTTCGTCGATGGTAAAGGACACGCCCAAAAGCCCGGAAATAGTGCTAAAAAGCGTGTCCACCTTGACAGGTTTGGTAAAGACCTTTTTTACGCCGTAGGGAGCCAGCTCTATAAGCCGGTCTTGGTCGATATGCTGGGCCAGAATGATAACCGGGGCATTGGATACGTTAAGGTCGGACTTTTTTTGCCTAAGCGCCTCCATAACACCCTGACGGCTCAGGTGATAATCTATAATGATGAGATCGGGAGCCACGGCCCGCATCTTGGATATGCCGTCCGTAACGTTAATTCCGATACTTACCTCGATGCCGCTATCCTCCAGTTTAAGGCGAAGGTACTCCCGGAACATGGGCGACTCGTCGATTATCAAAACCTGCTTCATTGTAACGATTGTAAAAGACGGAGGGCTTTGTGGCAAGGCCTTGCGCGCTATGCTATGATGAATGAGCCTGTTCCAAAACTCGGTTAGTTTTGGAACAGGCTTTGGGAAAAAGCGTCTATAGGTCGCTTTTTCCGTCAAATCTAAGGTAGCTGTTCCAAAATCTGACATTTTGGAACAGCCTCGAATGTCATATATTACGTTTTATGGAGTGTGTTATGGTAAGAAAAATTGTTCTTCTTTTGGCTGAAGGCTTTGAGGAAGTGGAAGCGATTACTCCGGTTGACTATCTGCGCCGCGCGGGAATTGAGGTAACGGTCGCCGCTGTTGGACAAGAGGGCTTGTCCGTTACCGGCTCTCACGGCGTACCGGTAACCGCCTGCGTTACTCTGGCGGCTCTGGCCGGGGATGGCAGGCTTGACCCGGCTGAGTGGGACGGGGTTGTTGTTCCCGGAGGGCTTCCCGGCGCGGATAATCTTCACGCCTGCGAAAAAACCGGGGCGTTTATCAAGGCTATGGCTGGGGCGGGAAAACTGGTTTGCGCTATCTGCGCTTGCCCGGCCCGTGTGCTCGCTCCCTTGGGTCTTTTGGCGGGAAAGCGGTTTACCTGCTACCCCGGTCAGGAGGAAAGAATCGCGGCGGCGGACATTGCCGGGGCCGAATTTCGACAGGACAGAATAGTTGTTGACGGCAACATTATTACAAGCCGGGGTGCGGGTACTGCCGGAGAGTTTTCCTGCGCCATTGTCGCGGAGCTTGTAAGCCCGGCGGAGGCGAAAAAGCTGGCGCAGCGGCTGTTGTTGTGCTGTTATTAGACGGCGGCGGCTGTGGCCCCAGGGCATTCAATTCAATTTATGCCTTCAAAGGCCCTGTCCGCCCGATCCGAAAACCACTGGATAATCGCGGCAGCCCGGCTGATGAAGGAATTGCCCACCCGATCTCTCATTCCCGGCAGGGCCGCCGCCCGCGCCATGGAAACCGTGTAGACAAGAATGTACTGTCCGGCATCCAGAATGGCTACGGTAGACCGGAGGTTGTTTCTGCCCACGGCGGTGATAGGCCCGACAGAAAGGGGTGTAAGGTTCCTCTGGGTAGCGATCAGTATCCCCGGCGCGGTGAAAAAATTGTACTGGTACACATTGTCCCCAAAGGTGAGGTCTTTCTGGCGCACATAGACTGAAAGCTCCGCCGGGGGATGGGCAAAAACCGGGTCGGGAAGGGGTCTTCTGGTAGCCGGCCCGTCAATGACTTGGGAATTTTCATAAAGAGTTCGCATACCGCCCCGGCTTGCGGAAAAATATTGGATTCCCGCCAAGGTGCTTAGGGCCAAAAGCTCGTTGTAAAGGCTGGCTTTTTCTTCGGCAGTCCATACGGTCGTTTGGGCGTGGGGAGGTTTTCTGTACAGGTAAAGGATTTCTACCATTACGCTGGGCCCCAGCTCCCTGCGCACCGCCTCGATATGCTGCCGTAAAAAATCGTGCCGGGGAATAAGGCGGGGAGTGGGGGAACCGAACTGCACCAAAACGGGCCGTTCCCCCCCGCGCAGGGCATCGGCGTACTGCGGGTCGACCAAGGCCTCCAAGCCAAGGCCGAAAACGCCGGAGCCGGAAAAAGCCCACAGGAACGCCGCGAAAAAGAGCCGCGGCATTTTTTTACTTTTCATTACGCGGCCCCCTGACTCGCAAAACGCTAGCGCCGCCCCGCCCCCCGGTAGTAGACCCTGATCTGCTTATAAAGCCCTTCGCCCTCGCTCTTGGTTTCTACATCGGCAATGTCGTTAAGGGTGGTGTGGATAAGCCTGCGGTCAAAGGGGTTCATCGGTTCAAGAAGCACGGAGCCCCGGTTTTCCCGCACCCGGTCGGCCACGGTGTACGCCATGCGCACCAGCGATTCTTCCCGGCGGATACGGTAGTTTTCGCTGTCCAGAATTATCTTCATGTCCTCCCGGCCTTTGCGGCTGGCGTAAATGTTGGCAAGAAGCTGAAGAGCGTCCAAGTTTTTGCCCTTCTTCCCGATAAGTATGGAGGAATATTCGGAATCTATTTTAAGCCCGATTTTGCGATCTTCCCGGAAAAGAACCGAAACCTGCCCGCCATAGCCCATTCGCTTAACTATTCCTTCCACAAATTCGATCATTTCTTTTTCAAACTCGTTTTTGGGCTCAGGCTCGCCGAACACGCTCTGGCTGGACTGCCGCCTGCCCGCCGCTTTCCGGTCGTCCGAATGATCCGGCGGCCCGAAGTACTCGTCCTCGTCCGCTCCGGCGTTCCGGTTCGATCCGTTCTGATTGGTGTGAACCTGTATCTTTACATAGCCCTTTTTGAACAGACCAGAACGCTGGTTCTCGATAATCTCTACATCGAAATCGTCTTTCCGAAGCCCCAATTCCTCCGCCGCCCGATCAATCGCTTCTTTTTCGGTGCGGCCTTCAAATTCATATACCATAGCATATACTCCCAAGAACACCGCGGCGTCAAACCACCCGGCGTTCCGTGATTAGATTTCCCTTATGGGCCATCCGCAAAAACTCACGTTTTTTGCAAAAGCTCCCCCTACCTTCGCTTCTTCTTTTTGGAACCCCCGGGGGCAATCACCGGCTTGGGGGGCGGGGGAGGGGCCGCCGCCGCCGCAAGAGCCTTCTTGCGGGCCATATACTTGTTAATGCTCATCTGTTGCACCATCGTCAAAATGTTGGACATGATCCAGTAGACAAGCAATCCCGAAGGCATATTGTAAAGGACGAAGAAGAAGACTATCGGCATGGCGTACAGCATGTACTTCATCATCTTGTTTCCCTTTTGATCGGGCGTCTGAACCACCTTGCCGTAAAGCAACTGGGAAGCCACGTAGATAAAGGGCAAAATCCGCAGGGCGTTCCAGCCCAGCAAGGGTATTACAGCGCCCTCCGGAAAATCCCAGACAGATTCGGGGACGGAAAGGTCTGTAATCCAGCCGGGGATAAACATCGCCCCCCGCAGGTCAAAATGGGTGTTAAACAGGTTAAACATGGCAAGGAAGATAGGAAGCTGAAGAACCATGGGCAGACATCCGGAAAGCGGGTTGTAGCCTTCCCTCCGGTAAAATTCCCCCATTTCGGCGTTCATCTTTTGGGGATTTCCCTTGTTCCTTTCCTGAATCTCCTTGATCTTGGGCGCTAGGGCTTGCATACGCAGAGTCCCCTCCGAAGCCTTCTTGGTCAGGGGGAACAGCACAACCTTAACGAGTATGGTAAGAAATATTATGGCTACCCCGTAGTTGGGAACCGTTCTCGTATAGAAGAACGTCAACAGCCACCTTAGGCCGTTTTCCAGCGGGGACAGGATGGCCCAAAAACCCCTCGTGGCGGAAAGTTCGATAAGGCCCGTGTCCCGAAGCCCGAAAGCGTTATCTCCCCGCTCGTAAATGATCAGGTTTTGATGGTTTTTCGGCCCAAAGTAAAACCGGAATCTGTCTTCGTGGCGGGAACCGATCAACGCCGGGCGGGTAACGTACATCCGGGACGCATCGGAAAGACCGCTTTCTTCCCTGATAGAAAAACCGATATGGTACTGGGGTGTCAGCGGCATGACGGCAAGGGCAAAGTATTTGCCTACAATCGCCGCCCAACTCGGCTGGGTGGTAATTACCGCGGACGGGGCCCGGTCGGTTACCGCTTCGACACTTAACCTGCCCCTTCTGGCCCCCCGGTCAAAGGCCATAAATTCCCTGAACTCCTCGTGCCGCCCCACTAGCCTTGTAAAGCTGGGCCCAATTTGGGGGCCAAAGACAAGAGTATAGGCGGCTCCCTGAAAGCTGAAATAGTGCATCAATGCCCCGCCCTCCAGAACAATGGAAAGCTCGAACATATACTCGTTGGGCTGGAACTCATAGCGTTTGGTCATGGAAAACTGGCGGCCATCGGCAAGGCCGAATTCCTGCGAAAATTCCACAATAAGGTCGGAAACCCGGTTTACCCGGAAGTTACGATATTCCGGCCTGACCCTTTCCGCCATGACATCTTCCAGATTTCCAAACACCACGGCGAAAGCCTGAGACGGGGCATCCCCGGTCAAGATCATTTCCACGGGCTGTCCGCGATCAAGGTGGTTCAAAAGCTGGAAAGAAACGATGTTCCCCAAAGCGTTGCTAAGCACAACTCTTAAACGGTTAGTTTCCACCACAACTTCTTGAAGGGGCACAATTTCCACATCAGCCGCTTCCGCTAGGCCAGCGTCCACCTGCGCAAACGCAGGGGAAACAACGGGAATAGCGCCCTCCCGAAATATATCTTCCTGAGCCAATTCCGCAAGCTCCTGAACCTGCTGCCCCGGAGGCGGGGCCGGCTGCTGGGGATTCATCGCATCCTGAATCATCAAGAATACTATCATTACCCCCATCGAGAGTAAAACAGCCAATATCGTTCGCTTTTCCATAACAAATCCTTACTTCAACGGATCATAGCCGCCGGGACGAAAGGGATGGCACCGAAAAAGGCGGTGCAAAGCCATATATCCACCCCGGCATACCCCGTGTTTCTGCACTGCCTCGTACGCATAGGCCGAGCAGGTCGGCATATACCTGCAACACGGCGGGAAGTGGGGGGAAATCGCATATTGATACAACCGGATCAGTTTAAGAACAATCCAATGCATCAGTTTCCGCACATACTCCATTACATTACCTAACTGCCGCGGGAATCCAACAAACCCGCACGGGAGAACAGCCCCCGCATTTGCTCCATCCTGACCAAAAAAACATCCTGTCCGGGATACACCAGCAAAACCAAGTCGTACCCCTTGCGGAGTTTATTCCGAAGCTGCCGGTACGCCTCCCTGCTTAAACGCCGGCAACGGTTCCGTTCCACCGCTTTTCCGAACTTGCGGGAAAACGTAAAAGCGATCCGGTTGTGTTCCAGTCCATTCCTGCGTGTTAAAAGCTTCGCCCCGGAACAGGAAACGGCCCTTTTCCGGCCGAACACTTCCCGTATCTCGCCCCTTCCCTTTAATTTTTCTTTCCGGGGAAACCGGAAATCGCCGCCTTCGCTAATCTCTGCCCGCCTGCGCCTAATAGGGCTTTTTCTCGTCAGAAATCGTCAGTTTTAACCGGCCCTTGGCCCGGCGGCGCTTCAAAACCAGCCGCCCCCCTCTGGTCTTCATCCGCGCCCGGAATCCGAACTTCCGGTTACGTTTGACCTTACTGGGTTGATAAGTCCGCTTCATGGGATCATCTCCTATCTATGTAAAGGTTCTTAGACACACACATCAGGAGTCCAGTATAGAAGAATCGCGGGATGGTGTCAACGGATATTGACAACGATTCAGATTTTCGTTATTTTAAAGAACAGCCTTGATAGGCTGCCTTACTGGAGCGGTGCGAGAGCGGCCGAATCGGGCTCCCTGCTAAGGAGTTATACCCCGAAAGGGTATCGGGGGTTCGAATCCCCCCTGCTCCGGAAATGTGTTACAAGGTCATAAGTGTAGGGGATTCGAAACGGAGCCCCCGCCGACCAACGGGAGGAATAGGGCGCATGGATGCGCCCGGCAGGGGGCGTAGACGGCCTGAAAGCCCGAAACACGAAGTTGAGGGCTGGAAGGCGAATCCCCCCTGCTCCGGAAATGTTTTTTTCTTAGTCGAAGTTTCTACTGGAGCGGTGTCCGAGTGGTTGAAGGAGGCGGTCTTGAAAACCGTTGTGCCGCAAGGCACCGGGGGTTCGAATCCCCCCTGCTCCGAAAATGTGTTACACAGTCGTAAATGTGGGGATTCGAAACGGAGCCCCCGCCGACCAACGGGAGGAATAGGGCGCACGATGCGCCCGACAGGGGGCGTAGACGGCCTGAAAGCCCGAAACACGAGGTTGAGGGCTGGAAGGCGAATCCCCCCTGCTCCGGAAATGTGTTACACGGGAGGGAGATGAAATACCAGATCGTTTATGCTGATCCGCCGTGGGCATATTTATGGGGAACTGGCAAGGACGGCGGCAATTTTGCGCCGGAAAAACATTATCAAACAATGTCTACAGATGAAATATGCGATTTAAACGTCAAAGCGCTAAGAGACAAGAATTGCGCGTTATTTCTGTGGGCTACCATGCCTGCGTTACCTGACGCATTCAAAGTTATTAGCGCTTGGGGTTTTACGTACAAGACGTGCGCTTTCTCGTGGGTAAAAACCAGACTAGACGGCGAGCCGCTGCGAGGCATGGGAAGTTATACAAAATCAAATATTGAAATATGCCTACTGGGGATGCGCGGGCATATAAAAGCCGTTGACAAAACCGTTCCACAGATTGTTATGTACCCGCGCTTGGGCCACTCCGTAAAACCTCCTGTGGTTAGAGATAGGATAGTTCAACTTTTTGGAGAATTAACACGTATTGAACTTTTTTCGCGTCAAAGGACACCAGGCTGGGATGCTGCGGGGTTTGGTATCGATGGAATAAGCCTACAAGAAAAAATATCCACCCTAATTGATGAACCGAATGAAAAGTATCATTTGCGAATGAGCGAGAATGACAAAATTATCCAATCACCGCCAGTTCCCGTGGATACGAGTGCAGGGGCTGTGGGCCATCTTCCCCGGTGATTACCACGTTTTCAATCCGCACCCCGAAGCGTCCGGGAACGTAAATCCCCGGCTCTATGGAAAACGCCATGCCCGGCGCTATGGGGGCCGCCGCCCCTTTGTTGACGGACGCTCCTTCATGCACGTCGATCCCGATGCCGTGGCCTGTCCGGTGGGTAAAGTAGTCACCGTACCCGTACTTCTCTATGACCGAGCGGGCGGCTTTGTCCACGTCTCCCAGAGTATTTCCGGGCCGGGCCGCCGCCTCTGCCGCCAGATGAGCCTGTAGAACAATGGCGTGGATTTTTTCGAACTCGCTGTCCGGCTTGCCGGCATGAAATGTCCTAGTGCAATCCGTATAGTATCCCTCTAGGCGGCCCCAGAAATCCACAAGCAGGCACTTTCCCCGTTCAATAACCGTGTTTGTACAGCCGTGATGCGGAACCGCGGCGTTCGCCCCAACCGCCACGACAGCGCCGGGGGACTCAATGCCCCTGCGGCGAAGCTCGGCGAAAAGCTCCTCGCGGAATTCGGTTTCGGTTTTTCCAATCCAGTAACTGCCCTTGCCAATTACCGCCGACAGCGCCCCGTCCGACTCCCGGCCCGCCCGGCGGATTCGTTCAAGCTCGTCCGGCTCCTTGATTTGCCGCAAAGCGTCCGTAATGGGCGAACCCAGCGTAAACTCCGTGCCGGAAAAAATTTCGCCTAACGGCAGGGAAAACAGGGCGGGAATTTGAGGTTCCAGCGCAATTCTTTTTACCGGAATATTCCGCTTTTCAACCTCGGTCTTTAGAAGGGCAAAGGGGTTTTCTCCGTCTTTCCAATACGCAAAGCCGTCAGCCGGCAGGGACGCAACCTGTTCTTTGTACAAAAGATTCGCCAGCATAAAGGGCTCCCCCTCCAGCGGCAGTACTAGAAGAAACAGGCGCTCGTCCCCCTGTGCCGCGTAGCCGGTAAGGTAAAAAAGGTTTGAAGAAGGGCCAAGCAGAAAAGCATCGACACCCGCCTTTGCCATTTCCATTTTCGCCTTTTGCATTCTGCCGGAGTACACCGTATCTTTCATGCCGGAAATGTACTATGCCAAAGATTGTTTAACAAGGCCCCGGCGGGGATTGGCCGCATTGACGCCGTGCGGCGGCAAGCGCTGGTTTTGGGTAAATTTTTCACAGAAAAAGCACGGAGACGCTTTTTACCTCAGCCCCATAGTGTGATACTACCACCAATAACAACATACTGTCAAGCGGGCCGTAATGCCACGCATTTTCCTTTTCCGGCGCAAAAAAGCCTAAATTATATGATATTTGTAATCTAACCAGAATCAAAACGTCATTTTAGTTCCATATTTTGTGTAGGCAGCAGAGCCGAAGAACGAGCCTGCCGCGTAAGGAGTTTTAATGACGCACGAGAAACCATTGTCGGATATGTACCAGCGCTACCTTGCCGGAGATTTGCCAAGGAAGGATTTTGAGGGCAGAATGTTTCAATACCTTCTGGACAACCATGAACGCTACCGTGTGCTTGAAGGGAACAGCTACCACTGGAATGAATTCCTCAGTTGGCTATATCCACGCCTTGCCCGCGCTATCGATTTGTACCGGGATGTGGGCTCGTCGTTTGACGCTTACATCGCCGCTCTTGTGTATAGCGCCTGTAAGGAATACCGGTACAGGGAAGCGGATCACCGGGCGACCGAATATGTCTGCTGGCAGGCCAAGGCTCAGGAGATGAGCGTCTGCGAAAGCGAGGGCGAATATCCTGAGTTCTGCGCGGACGCTTCCATTCCCGATGGCGTTAATCCCCGGCACATTTTGCTGCTGCTCCTTAAATCGTATCACCTTGCTTCCTATGAGTTGGTGAACCATGTAGCCCGCGCTATCGGCATGGAAACAGACGCTGTTATGAAGATGATTGACGAAATAAAAAAACTGCGCCACGGAAAAGAAGCGGAAATATTGGGTCTTCGGGACAGGCTTTACTGTCAGCATTACCGCTGCCTTGCCTATCAGAGGCGGGTGGACGCTGCCCAGCCGGGGACGGACTACCGCAAAAAAATGGAAGACCGCTGCCAGCGGGCAAAACAGCGCTTCCGTGCCATGAAAAAGCGGCTGGGAAAAATGAGGTTTGGCGCTTCCAACCGCATGATTGCCGATGTAATGGGTATTCCCAAAGGAACGGTTGATTCAGGCCTTTTCGCCGTGAAGAATCGCATGGCTTCCTTTGCTGACAACGCCACGTAACAGGAATCATTCCCTAATCTGACCCGAACCGGTAACGCGGTACTTGATTGTTGTTAGAGCTTCAAGCCCCATAGGGCCGCGGGCGTGAAACTTTTGCGTACTGATTCCAAGCTCCGCCCCAAAGCCAAATACCCCGCCGTCAGTAAAGCGGGTGGAGGCATTGGTGTACACGCAGGCAGCGTCAACCCGGCGGCAGAATTCTTCGGCGGCCCGCAGGTCGTTTGTGAGTATGGCCTCGGAATGTTTTGTGCCGTATGTGTTGATGTGATGTATGGCCTCGTCTACGGACGCGACGGTTTTTACCGCCAGAATATAGTCAAGGAATTCCGTTTCCCAATCTTCTTCGGCGGCGTCCTTAACCGCAAGGCCTTCGGGCAAGGGGCCTATTGCCGCAAGGGAATCTTTGTCGCAGCGAAGTTCCGCCTTGCCCGCAAACCGCTGGGCGAGAGGCGGCAGAAGAGCCGGGGCGGCGTCCCGGTGAACCAGAAGCGTTTCCACGGCATTGCAGACGCCGGGCCTTTGGAGTTTGGCGTTGGCGATAATTTCCAGCGCCCGGCCCATGTCCGCCGACGGCTCTACATAGATGTGGCAGTTGCCTTCGCCAGTTTCGATAACCGGAATTTTGGCGTTATCCACGACACGCCGTATAAGTTCCTTTCCGCCCCGGGGAAGCGCCGCGTCGATCCAGCCTCTGGCGGCAAGAATCTCGTCCACATCGTCCCTTGAACCGGAATCAGCCAGTTCCACGGCATCGGGGACGCCTCCGTCCGCAAGGCCCTTTTTTATGGCCCTTACAAGAGCCCGGTTCGATTCCAGCGCCGCCGAGGAGCCCCGGAGCAGGATAGAACAGCCGGCCTTGTACGCCAGACTGAAAGCGTCGGCGGTAACATTGGGGCGGGACTCGTAGATGATCGAAACCGTTCCCATAGGCACGGCAACCTGTTCGATTAAAAGACCGTTAGGCGTTCTCCACCCGCCCTTAATCCTGCCAACAGGGTCTTCCAGACGCGCCACTTGGGCGATTCCGTCGGTAATGTCCCGCATTTTTTTGGGGTCAAGCGCGAGCCGGTCTACAAGGGCCTCTTTCATGCCGGCGGCTCTGGCCCTTTCCTCATCCAAAGCGTTAGCCGCGAGGATGCTTTCCTGGGCGGCCTCGATTGCGGCGGCGGCGTTTTTAAGGCCCCGGTCTTTGGCCACCCGGTCTTGCAGGGCCAAAACGGCTTGGGCGCTTTTAAGCGACTTAAAGACGGGTTCCAGTGTACTCATATCTTTGTTTATCACGGAAACAGAGCGCTTTTCAAGCCGTTATGCAGGGATATATGTCCTTGCTTATGTAGTTTCGCAAGGACGGGGGCGGCGGGGGCAACTGTCAAAAAGTATACTTTTTGACAGTTGCAAAACTTCACAAAATTACCCATCCAATAATGAAAAAATACCATGTTTTACGGCAATTGTCAACAAAATTCGTAAAATTCTTCCAAAAATTCGACCCAAACGGGCACTGTCAAAAAGTATAGGTTTTGACAGTTGAGTGTGCGGCTCCCGTCCTTGCGAACCTAACCGAGGTTCGGAACGGACTCAGTGGCATTCGCGGGCGTATGCCTGTGAAAA
>Ga0123355_10009528_pt1 | contig 14786 bp, 10 predicted proteins | sample TergutEmb28metaG_3_FD_89872 | JGI IMG/M metagenome (GOLD analysis project Ga0123355, IMG submission 89872) | Embiratermes neotenicus P1 segment gut microbial communities from Petit-Saut dam, French Guiana - Emb289 P1 | ecosystem: Host-associated > Arthropoda: Insects > Digestive system > Gut ...
ATATATATATATATATATATATATATATATATATATATATATATATAGGTGTGTGTGTGTGTGTGTGTGTGTGTCAGTGACTTAAGGATGTACCTCACAGTGAACATGATTGTGGAGACATAATAGGTCTCAAAGACATCAATTTTAGACTCATTTTTGACATAGCTGATTATCTGAGAGGTATGTAAAGCAGCCAATAAATTTCTTCAAATTGTGGCCTAGTACATATATTTTGAAACAATGATAAAATTGCATTCTGACAAACTTCAAATGCAGATTAAAGTCAGGGATGTCTGCTTCCATTCAGTTGGGTTATGTTTTATTATCTTGTTTGTAGTTTTCATATGTGATGTTTGAAACACACAGAACTGTAATTTTACATCTTGTTTTGTAATGGTGTAAATGTCTCCCACACTAAAGAAAGAATGAAACAGGGTGCTTAGGAAAATGATTGTATCAGAAATGGGTGTTGCCAAATTGCATAATGAGAAGTTTGATAATTTGTACCCTTTGCCAAGGATTATTAGGATGTTTATAAGGCAGAGTATGAGCTGGACAGGGTGCATAACACACATGAGAAAGAGCAGAAATGTATACATAAATTTTGGTCACAAAAGGCTTCAAGGAAGATACCATTTTTCACACCTGAGCAGAGATGGAAGCAAAATATTAAAATGGAACTTCAATAAATAGTGTGAGGGGTTGTGAACCGAATTCATGTGGCAAAGAATAGAGCCTGGTGACAGGTTCGTGTGTCCATGGTAATGAACCTGTGTTCCATAAAAGGCATATAGGGTGCTAACTCGGAAGATCAATCTCATACCATATATCATAAAGTAATGTCTTTTGAACAGTACCACATATTTTATGCTGTCAAAGGAGCCTTTCTTACAGACATGCAGTAAATGTGATTAGAGAGCAAAAGGAACATAAACCAGTGTATCTATTGAATGATGGTTTTATATTGGAACAGAGGTATGGAGGTGTCTCAGTCTCGAAGCCACACGCCCGATTCATTGTCCCCTGACCGGCAGCAGCAGCAGCAGCAGCAACAACAGCAGGTTCAGTCACCAGCTTCAAGAGGGCCTGGGCCAAGTCCGACAATGCAGCAGCGGATAAAAGCCATTGGAGTACCGACTCCTCTTGCCATGTCAAGCCCTATTCGCAGGTCAGTCAATACACGATGTTCAGGAGCAGGAGTTTATAATCTGGGTTACGTAATGTTAGATCTCTCTCCTTCAAATTTTTCCCCATCTGTTTTTGTCTTTACCTTTTCTTCCTCCCCCTCATATACAGGTTTCAGTTGTATGATGTGAAATTTTTCTTGTTGCAGTGCTTGAGATCAATTCCATTAATTGGTTAGGTAAATATCTCATTATAAGTGATATTGGTACATTTGGTTGCTGTTTTCTTCACTTTTCAACCTTAATGGGAACAACATTTAAATTTTTAGTAATTTTTTGCTCAAAATGCATCAAATGAAAATAGGATGAAGTCGTGCCCCTTGCATGTTACATTTCCAAAATCACTGAATATATGTCATTTAAAATTCAGATTGAGATTTTGCATTGAAAGTTGCTGGTAAAATTTAATTTTCTTTCATTCCTGTTTCATAATTTTTTACTTCACATGTAGCAAACATCAGAACTTGATTCTCCTGAAACAAGCTCAGTATCATAATCATCATCACCACCATCACCATCACCACCACAGTCATCATAATAATACCATTACCATATGACTCTAGTGGCTCTTTATCTGCTGTCTGACTGAAGTACAATGGCATATCTTAAAGTTACTGAGTCACTATTGGAATATGCACTCTTTTGTTAATGTTATTTTTCCCCCTTCATAGTCACCTTCTGAGTTTCTGCAATTTATTCAGTATTTCTGCCTGTGCTGGAAGCATTGCTGGAACTGAGTTTTGGAATAACATGTAGGATGGGCAGCAGTTGTTCCTAAATTTCAGGACATTTTGAAAATGGTGCCCTTACAGCTGTGGTTTTATTTTCACAAACGAGAAAAAATTACGAGGGACTAAGTCCGGTGAGTAAGGAGTTAGGGGGAGGACCACAGTTATATTTTTATCAGCCAAAAATTTTTGTACTGAGAGCAAGGTGTGCCAGCACCTTGTCATGATGAATTAACCAGTCCTGGTTCTGCCATAATTATGGATGCTTTCGTGGACTTGCTCCCTCCTTTTGTAAAACCTCTCAGTAACAGTGCTGGTTAACCATTTGGCATGGAGGGACAAATTCCTGATGAACAGTGCACAGTCAAAAAAGAATATGCTGTTGGTGGTCGACTTGCTTCACTTTCTTTGGATATGGAGTGGACAGGCTTTTCCACTGAGAGGACTGCAGATAGGTTTCAGGGTCATATGTATAAACACAGATTTTGTCTCCTGTTTTGGCCCTTGGATGAAGTTTTGGTAATTTTTTACTTCATCGTCCTGGCACACAAACACACACCACTGTTTCTGCTTGTAAGTGAGCAGTCAAGTCACAGATTTCGCAGAGATGTGCCACATATTCAGATCCTCCATTAGAATTCACTGATCTGTTCCATGTGATAGGCCTAACCTGCTATCAATCCAAAATGATCCTTTATCAATCTTCATTTATGATACTGCAAACTTTCTCTACACTTTTGTATTTGTGACCTATGCAGGGGGGGGAATGAACATTTACAACTTTCAACCAAACTTCTCACATGTTTCCATAAGAATAAACACTCAGGTTTCTATTCTTCCAATTTCATTGTTGCCAAAAACTTTTTGAGCACTTGATCTGTTTCTGATTTTTTTTCCCTATCAAGTTTGAAGCAAAATATAATACAAGTGTATCTCGCCTTCATATTAACCATTAGGAAGTCGCACTTCTGCACGCAACAGGTGACATCCGTATAGAAGCACTGCAGAGGGTTGTGGGTGCAAAACATGTTACACTGTCTCAGAAGATGGCATATGGTTGAAAGTTGTACTACTTGCCATTCTTAGATGTAGTGGCTAGTTCAGGAACTTTCTGATGTGCCTTTTTACAGCATTATAAAAATGTGTATTTTGCATTTTAATCAGACATCAGGTGGAAGAGTTGTATTTCATATGTGTGGTCAAATCTTGGTAATTGCATAGCAGTTAACTGGTATCCATCATTTTTATTATATTTACAATTTTCAAGCAGGGTTTATTTTGAAATTTTTGCAAAATATTTTTTTTTTTTTTTGTAAATGTGCAGATATAACAAAAATGTATGAAATGGAAAATATTAAAATTTGAAAGCTGATCACACACTTCTTCAGTTAATACAGTATGCAATATATCATATTTGCCCATCCTCTGGTTACTGTTTTATTTGTATTACTACTGTAGACCTGCACTCATAGTAAGATTTCAAGTGCGCTGGAAATTTGTATACTAGTGTAGATAGATCTACAATAGTAATAGAAACACAGTAAAAATAAATGCACATTTTAGAAGTAGATACTGTTTTCAGTGTTTTTTGCACAAGAAGTGTTTAACAACTCTTAAGTCAAAGTTTAATAAATTGTTGTGAACCTTATTAGTTCCACTACAGCTTATAATACTGTCATTTCTGATAATGTTTTGAAGGGACTCATACATGTTGGAATAGTAACGAAATACATTTGTCCTTGGGATAATTTTTGTTCATAATATTATAACCTGTTGTGTTATGGATATGGAACTTTGTTTCTCACATTAAGGGAGGAACATGGAATAGATAAAATGTATTACAGAACAGATTGCTGAGGAGAATATTTGGACCTAAGAGGGAGGAAGTACCAGGAGGTGAGGAAATTGCATAATGAGGATATTCATAAGTGAGAATTTTCATAATTTGAACTCTTCACCAAATAATAATGGGTTGATAGGATGGTGACAAGTAGGGATATGAGATGGGCATGGCATGGTGCGCGTGAGACAGAGATGAGAAATGCGTTCAGAGTTTTGATAAGAAAATGTGAAGAGATGAGGCCTCATGGAAGCTCTGAGGAGGGATGGGAGTTTAATAATGAGGTAGATGTTGATTGAATGAATGAGGGGATATTGCCTGGATTTTTTTAGCTCGAGAATGAATCCTGTTACAGGCATGTCTGAACACTGTAATGAATAGTTGGCTTCCTACAGGACATGGAAATTGTAGACTGTGTGGACATTTTTTTTTTGGTCAAGAAGGGCTTTGCTATGTATAACTATGTGTACATATTAATTATTGGCTTGATCCTCTTCATAGGTTACCTGATTGTTGTAATTCTGTTTCATGTATGCCTTTGTATAACAGAGGGAAGTGGAATTAAAGTACAAGTTTGGGTCTGTGTTATGTTAAAGTGGTTCATATATATAGCATTGATTCTTTATTTTCAAGAGTACGGAATTTTCTTATGTTCCTGTATTTGAAGCTTTGTTGTGTAACAGTGTGGTGTGAGACAGTTGTGAACTTCAAAATAAAGTTTGAAGAATGCTTATTATAATGAACATCAGTCAGACTTATAATTTTGCCATGTTTTGCAGTTGTCTGTTAGACTGAAATAATTTTTATTATCAGACTGTGCCACTCAAGATACTTTGTAGAGAATAATACTGAAACATTGAAGCACTGACTTGCGCTTATCCATGGTCTTACAAACACTGATGTTGCAAAGCCCAGAGTCAGGGATTTGTCGAAGGGAAAATTAAATAGAACATGGCTGCATGGTAATTGGATGTTTGTCATTGATTTATTCAGTGACATCCTCTGAACTGCAGGGGCCGTACACCCTTTAAATGATACAATTTTGTGAATTGTATTACTTACTTAATGATATTCAGATCCTGGACCTTCCAAATATTAGACAAGAACATTTAACATTACCTGGCTAAGGTTAAAGATGAAGTTCAGTGTGTATGCAAATGTGTCTGAAGGTTGTCTTCCATCCTTGTCAGGATAATGCCAAAAATTGTTAAAAGTAGTCTCAATTAGAAATAGGTTGTGTTTTGATTAATTCACCTACATATGAGGTGGTCACGATTCTGGTAGGTAAGCTCTATTGAATGAGGTTCATGTTAGAGATTGAAGTGTGAATAATGCCTGAATCATTTCATTTTGAAACTGGCTGATACATAAGTACTTATTATCCGTTATGTATAGTGTACAAAATATTTGATTTCATCCCATTACTGTTTAGGCCTCAGTAGTGATAATGCAGTAATTTTGTTTGGGCTGTACCAAGTTTGAATCTTAGCTGGGTTCCATCCACCCACTAGGAAAGTTTCTGTGGGGTTTTCCTAAGTCTTCAGGTAGATGGTGGGACTGCATTTTCGAACAGACAAGATTGCCTCTTTCAAAATCCTTTTACACTTACCAGTCACGGTACTACTCTATATAAACTTCACATCCTTTCTTGCACAGCCTTGCTTGAATTTTGATAATCGTCCCTGTAAGTAGCATGCACATTGAAAATTTTATTGTAACAGAGTGTTTGGCTCTTCATCCTACTGTTGCGTATGCTCATTTTTCTGCAAAACTCTTAGTCACTTTGTTCTTTTACTGTGACGGTCACCTGCTATTGCCTCAAGGAAATAACTTCTACAGGTATTAAGTATCTAAATGTTTTTGTATATTGTGTGCACTGGAAGTTATATCAGTAGGTTGTGTTTGAGATTCTCTGCGGAGTTCTCAGTAGGCATGTTGGCACGTGCATTGTGTTTCTTCAGGTGATGTTAACCACTTAAGGGACCGCTCCTCATCTGGCAGCCACATGAACTGACTCATTAGTTAACTCTTCACGTTACCTCAGTTTGGTTACCTCAAAAGGTAAACAGGATGACTTTAAATTTGTTTGCTCACTCTCATGCTTAGTGCTCTCTGTTGTGCCGAGTGTTTTGGTTCTGTGCCTTCATTGTTGATTGACTCTTGATTTCATTAACAGTTTGTTTGTCAGTTGCATAGGCTGTACAGAGTCAGGTTTGTTGTTAGTGATTGTTTTTAATGGGGACTATTGTGAGCACTGTAATGAACCTTTGGGTTCCATAAATTATGGATTATTTTGAGTAGCTGAGCTGCTATTAGCTTCTCCAGAAGAGCTCTGCATCATGGAGTTATTATTTTTAATATTACATGGTTTGAGACTTAGTCCCTCAGTCAAAGGTAAGAATGCAGATTGAGTTTGTATGAGAACAAAGAACTGAGGAGAATATCTAGACATAAGAAAGAAAAACTAATGGAAGTGTCCTAATTTTACTCCACGGAATATTATAGAGTGGTAATCATTGAGGATTAGATGACAGTGACCTGTAGTATGTGTGGGGGGCAGTTAAGAATGCACACAGACATTTAGTTGCAATACCTCCAAGAAAGGAATAGTGTGAGAGACTATGGAATGTGTTAAAATCAGACTTAAACATACATTGAATGGATTCATTGAGCTCCAGAGAGGTCAGATGACAGACTGTTGGGAGCATGGTAATGACCTTTTGGGTTGCATAAGAAGTAAGGAATTTCTTTTACCAGCAGAGCAATCATACCTTGTTATGACAGTGTCTGTGCCATGGAGTTGTCATTTTTAATACTGTAGTATGATATAGTATATGCATAATATTGTTATGTGTACCTGTTCATGTTGTTTCGTTTTGAACAAGGTTACCTCCAGGTGTATATAAATTTAATGTTATGTTTGTTTCATGCAATAGATTAACAATATCTTACATTTATTCCAACTAATAAAATTAATATATGTAATTTTGTACTTGTGTTTTTTGAAGTTGGAGTAAGGCTAAGGAGTTTTGACACCCCGATTTACCAGAACATATGTTAAATTTACATTGCACAGTGTATTGGCACCTGTGTCTGAAAAAGTGAAGTTCATTTAGAAAGCTGCAAAATTTTTATTTCTTTTAGAAAATAACAGTGTTAGTAGGTAACAAGTAGGTGCCCACATGTAGTTCTGTTTCATAAGGGCATCTGTCTCCAAGGCAAAAAATATTGGAAATGCCAGCAGTTGTAAATGTTTAGAGATGATTACAGTGTTTGGAAAACTGTCACTCGGGATACAGATTTACATGTGTCATAATGCCAAGTGGATGGCTGCATATCTCGATGTTGGGTCATGTCTTTTTTCCACAGTGGGAATCTGGCATCCTGAAGCCGTGTTTGTCATAAGTCTTCCTATGCATTTCAGACGTAACAGCATGTTCAGCTACATAGCTGTAGAGTCTAATTACAGTAATTGCAGATTTTTGTACATCATTCATTTGCAGAATATGTCACAGGAAGACTGCAAAAAATACTGTATGATACTGCTTAATGGCAGATAGTTTAATGAAATGGATTTATGAAACAGTTCTCTGTGCCGTCATCTAAGTGGTAGAAAGTGCCATGCTAGTACAAGTGTTGTTGATACACACTCTTACGCTTGGCTAGACTGCTTACATAAATGCATGAGAAACATAGCACACAAAAACTGTGTGTACTAACTGTCTTCCTGATGATGAACCCATGAGGTTCGAAACATGTGAAAGACTTCATAAGTCAAATTAAAGCATTAATTTGAAAAGTGTGCATTTCGTTGATTTGTGCTGCATAATTGTATCACAAGGCATGGTGCAAAAAAACATAAAATATGTATGGAACTTATAACCCATTAGTATAAGTGATTGTTGTGAACTTCTGCTCACTAGTCTGCAAAGTTGGCTTGCCCTGTTTTTCAAGTCTTGATAACATCACCAGTGTAAATGGAGCTTACTTCAGAATAAATTGCCTGTGCACTTACAGGGTGGGCAGAGAGCATTAGGGTCATTAGCTTCATCCATGATGTAAACGTTGGGGTTTCGTGTGCTCTGAGTGTTTGGAGGGTTATAGGTCACTGTATGAAGCAGATCCATTTAATTCTGACAGATATGTAGGTCAGATAGTGCAAGTGGACCAGTAACCTTTTCTATGATATAGCTCTAAGCGATGCTGTAAGTGAACATTGTGGAAATCCTGTGTCCCAGCACTGTTAGCAGTTAACCTTCCTGTAATTGTATTTGGTTGGGAGAGAAAGTTAATCTAGAATTATTCACCAAAGTTAATCTTGTCAGTCAGAAGAACTATGACATTGGTTTCATCTTTTTAAATGTGAACTGTGGAAGGAAAAGGAGTGAAATTAGGATGTAGAGAGTAAAATTGAAACTCTCCTTTACTTTAATAGTAAATTGTGGTCTTCTTTAGTGGTTATTTGTTGTAGGAATTGTTTAACATGTTTTGTTTATATTCTTCCACTTTGTTCTCATTCTAAATGGAACTTATCACTGGAGTGTAGGTTCATGGACTTAATTTTGCTGCGCCGAAACCGTATTCTTATTTCTTTTACGTATCTGCATTGCATAGTAGTTTGTGCAGTAGCTTGTTTCTTTATCTCCAGACATATTCTTTTTTTTGTGATGTTATTTTGTTATTCTTGTTCATACTCATGGCTTATTCATAGCAGTATGAACATGATAATAGGCAGGGTTCTTATTCATAGCTTCAATTTCTGTGGTTGGACACCCTAGAATGTTTCTTACACATTAAAATTTATTCTGTGTTATTCATTGTCTGTAGGCAGGAGTATGAGTTGGACAACTTTTGGGTCACCATCACAGTACAAAGATTTTAATAATTTTGATTAATAAATTTGTGTACTATTTGGAGGACTCAAATACCGACATACATTTAAGCTTAAAATGTTTTTAAGGATCCCTCAAATTTACCACAGGACTTTGGTGTATGCTTTACTATTCCTTTTGTCCAATATTCATATTAGTTTGTCTTTCGTCAGATGATGTTTCACAGCTGTCAGATATGTTAAACAGAATGAGCAGGTATCTTGCAGCTGTCACGAAGGTTGGAAAATGTAAATCTCAACATCGATAATGAATGTCATGGTATTATCAGTGCAGTGGGTATATAATTGAATAGAATAAAATACAGCAGAGCAGGCACTGAGTGACCCATGCACTTTGACCATAATCCATCTTTTGTGCAACCCTCTAGCTCACACATTCGGCAGTCTCGCATCTTGAACAAAGTGTAGTATCCTGCTGACAGAAACGTCATCACAGTCACCTGGTTTCATAAAGTGGTGGATGACTGAGGTGCCTGAATCTTGATTTGGCCAAATTCTCACAGTCACAAAGAAAATGTGTGGCTGTTTCAGGTGTCTGCTTGCATCTGTCACAGAAGAACCTCCATTGCAGTTGTTGGGGTTGTCTTCATCGCTCCTAATACAGCCAAACAAGCTAAGCTCTGTCACTTACTGCGCTTTGTCCTGCTGACATTGTATCTGACCCTCGGCCACCAAACCTGGAGCCATAGGTCAATACAGGTCTGATCACCGTGTAGATCCAATGCACCACCTTGTGTTTTAGGCCTCAGGTTTTACTAGATTTGCCATTACAGTTCCAAAAAACCCTGTAGGCTTTATTCATCACATTTTTCAGATGTGTCTTCCATGTCAGTTCCCCTCCAGAATAAATCCAAGGTACTTGACTGTGGTAGTTAGCTTTAAGGTGTGTCCTGAGAGGGTTCGTTTAGACCCCTTAAATCTCTCCTCCCGATGAATGGTACTATCATCATCTTTTGTGGGTTGATAGACAGCTGAGTCCTATCACACCACTGTTGTACCATAGTCAGAGCCTCCTGTACAAGCTCTGAGACCGTGTTTAGGAATTTTCCACAGATGAGGATAGCAATGTCATCTGCATACCCCAGTGTATATCATTCATTCTCACTGAGTCGTATGAGTTTATCCACAACCAGGCTCCACATCAGAAGCAAGAGAACATCCCCATGTGGACAGTCCGTGGTCACAGACCCTTTCAGATTTTCTCCTGTGAGTGTAACTGATTTTTCTGCCTCCCAAAGCCCATGCTGTTTGGCAGCCTTTGTTATGATGTTAATTTCAGGTGCTATCAAAAGCTCCCTTGATATATAGGAAAGCTTGAAGTATGACGTCCCTTTTTTATAGTGCTTCCTCTGTATGTGTGATCACATAATGCACTGTGGTTTCAGTGGACTTCCCTGGCTGGTAGGCAAATTGGTGTTGATACAGAGGACATAATCGCAAAATCTCATCCCTGATATACCTGCCCACCAATTTTTCAATTGTTTTCAGCATGAAGGATGATAGACTAATAGCAGAATATGCCTATGCCCGGTGTAGTTAGCCTTCCTGGGTGGAGGGATAATTGTCAAATTGATTGGCCTCCAAGCTTTGGGTATATACCCTCTTGCTACGCAGGCTGTAAAGGTAAGGCACAGATGAGTCAGTAAGATATCGACTCTTTGTTGCAAGAGTGTAGATACAATTCCATCAGTCTGCAATAAGTGTAAATAAGATAGTTGATAAATAAACTCCTGCTCTTTGTAAATTGAAATTGGTGTATATATTTGGGGATTCACTGTTCATGCCACTTGTACTTCCTGCTCTTCTCTTGTATGTTAGTCACTCAGAGTTAGTTCTCTTAAAGGTCAAACCCTGGTACTCCAACTCAGCCTCGTCGTCCAGACTTCATTGGAGTTGGGGGTGTAACAGGTGGTCTCTCGACATATTATGACTTCCAGCACCAACAGCAGCACGTGGGGAGCACGCATTCACATCATGGAGCTCAACCTCATGGATCTGGTGGACGAGTTGCACCGGGTGGGACGTATGGCAGTCCTCAGAGACGATTCCTTTCTGAGGGTGAGTTGGTACGACAAGGTGCATCTGGAAGTGAACTTGCATACTCACGAACCAACAACACGGTGGACAATATACGTGAGTTAGCAGGGTCCCCACAGCGGGGAGTGTATATGTGGAAAGACACATCTCCAAGTGCATATGTCAGTGGGGGGAATGGTGTAACAGGGCAAATGCAGCATCACCAGCAGTTGTCCTCTCAGCATCAACGACCAGGTGTCTATGACTATTACCGATCCAACCCCACAAGTCCCACTCAGCAGCAGCAGCAGCAGCAGCAGTTGTATGGACAAAGACCGTCTGCGTCATCTTATTATCCTCCAGTAAGGGGTGGTGTACCTGTCTATCCACCACCTCAATCGCCGCAGATAAAGCGCAAAACTATGGCAACTCCTACAACTCCAACATCAACAGCTATTGTGTCCTCTTGCGATGGTGGACGGCGACCTAGTCCAGGTTCGAGGAGGCCCATGTCATTTGTGCGTGCATTAGAAATGACAGACTCAATGGAACTTGCATCGGCTTCACCTGGAACTCCTCGCACAGAACATCGTGGACTTGTGGCTGTTGGAGGTCCAATGGGAGGAACACCAACATCCATGGTGCAGGATACCCACCGCAGCTCCACACCCACACCTGACCGTGCCAGTGTGTATGACATGAACTATGAAATTTCAGTATAGGGAAGGCTGGGCCCAGTGGGGACACGGGTCTGTAGTGTGGGTTATGGGTACGGGTACTCGCAAAACAGGACATTACCACACCACAGACAAGCTACCTACAGCTATGTAGCAGGGGCCAGGACTTTCCCTATTGCACGCAGAGGATACAATAGGCCACCACCTTACTGAAATTACTATTGATGTTATTTATGTGGAAAATGTAAGAGGATATTATAGTTACAGCCTTCCAAATTCGTGTTGGTGTTTAACATAATGGATGAATAGACTCTAGGGAAAATATGTACTGTAATGTGATGCTTCCCTGAATAGTCTTTACATGGAAGAAAGGGTTCTTCTAATTGACAGATGGAGCGTGATGTCTTCACAGCATTTTTATAAAATAAATTGTACAAAGAAGTGAGGTCGATAGTGGTTTTTAAATAAGGATAGTAACATTTAGTTCTGTCGTGTTATAATATCGTATTGATTGTGTGAATGTTCAGTGAATGTCAGTAGTTTTGCAGTTTTGTTTGTGCAGAATTTACATCAGTCTAAACTAATACATGAAAGTAGTAACTGTAGTAACACATTCAGAATATCTGCAGAGAGATGTAAAGATGAATGTTATATTGTTTCAGAATCTCTACTATTTTGTCAGTTAAATAATTCATCATTGTGCCATGAACTAATGAATGCAGCGAACAGAATATGTATGAGACAACCATTGTAATTCTCTTGTAATTGCCTTGTGACCCTTTCAGGATAAATTGTAATACCTTTCTTGCACACTATAACATTGCAGTCACTTCAGATCAGAAGCTGCATTGAAGTCCACCTTTTTATATAGCATGTAACAGGAATATTGTGCTGCAACAGATTCATGCAGTCCATACTTTACTGTATTCTTTGTTTTGGGATTACTGTGTTTAACACAGTCACAGTGACTTTGTTTGGAACATGTCATTGTAACTTGATATGGAATACAGGGAGTAACACTGAATGTATTGTGGACACCATTTGGAATTTGCCATTTTGATATGACTCCATGGTTTGAAACAAATACAAAATGTCTTGTCTCCTGTTTGGTGATCCCTGCTTATTTGAAGTACATTTAAAGTCCATTACAATGCGGCAAGTACGGAACATTACTATTGGGTGAAGTCTTTCAGTTCAACTCTTCTATGACATATGCTATCTTTGTTATAACCAGTGTAAAAAAGTAAAAGTAAAGTTGTCCTTGTGCACACCATGAAGACATACAGGAGGAATTGCTCCACTCATTAGTAATTTTAGCAGTGTGTCATATAAATACTAGACAGATTGTGAGTAAGCACAGTTTGTGTAGAAGCGAAAGATTTTCACATTATAAAGATGAATTTTTAACTTAGTGTTATCTTTACTGTTAACAGTGCATAAATAAATAAAGCTATTTTTTGTTTGTTGCTGTTACTACTCTAAATTGCCAACCAATCACAACTTAACTCATATCTAATAATAGATATTCAAAATTGTTGAAAGTAATGTCTTTTAATTTTTTAATAGTTTCATGAGATTTTATTGCTTGCTGATGTATTTGGTACTTTGAGTCAGTGGAGTTGTTCACAGAGCAATCGGAATTAATACCCAAACAATTCATGACACAAGGAGAAATAAGGAAATCATTTTTACATGCTATATGTGTGATTATGCTTTTATTTGAGCTGTAAATGGAGTTTATATAAAATAATCACATGGTTTCAGTGCTGTTTTTACAATTATCGTCCTTAATTTTGAGAGGGAGGGGATCATGATACAACATATGGAATTAACATGTATAATGTGTAACTTGCATTTTAATTCTCATACGCATTCCACGTATAGACTCTACATACATTGTAATGCAGATAAACATGAAATAATTTTTATTCATATATTATTTTTTGTTGTTTGAATACTATTTCAACTTAGTGTAAATCACTGCATTATACATCGATTTGAACTGAACAAAAATCAGAAGTTCAGAGAGGTAGAGCTAGCAGATTTAAAGTGGTGTCTGCAGTATTGTTTGATAAATCATTCATGAATGACATGCTTTAACAAAGATTTGAATGTACATTCATTACTTTAAGGAGTTATGCCTTTAATATGTGTGTTCTGTTAACTTATGAGATATTACACAAAGAACTATCCCAAGCCAGAAAATCAACAGTAAAGTGACCAGTGCAAGATTCACTGCTGGATAAAATTCTAAATGTTGTTACAGGGTGTTCCAAATTTTGTGTCCCATAATGGAAGTTGAGTGTGTAGTGAACTTAATTGTGTTCTTCTGTGTAGCTATAAATGAGGTGCACATTTTGTACACTTTGATCGTTGCATTTTGGTAAGGCGACTGCAATTTCCAGTCTGTACAGACAGTATCCACATTAAACTTTTATATAAATTTGTAAAGAAGAAATGTAAGCCAGTGAAAATTTTTAAGTACTTTGAATCACTTCGTATTGTTTTGCATGCACTGATTCTGTAAAAATGGCGAATCTCATGTTCCATCTTTTGTGTTTTCTTAACTGACCGATTTTATCAAAATGTACCTAAAAACTTGCACAGTGTGGGTTAATTGTGAATTTTTGTAAGCTCTGTCATGCTGTGTTATTAATGTAGGACTGTATAGTTTCTGTCTCTTCTGATCACAGTGTATTTCATATAGTTCTGCTTTGGTTCAGTAATCAAGACAGCCAGATGTTTGCTGTGTTGGTTACATACAAAAATATGAATTGAAAATCGAAGCTTTTAGAGCACATTTGTATCCCTGTGGACCACCTACTAAAATCACTCTGTCTAGTTATCTGCCTGCTTGTCTGTCTGCATATAACAACTCTTAACCAGTTGATGGAATTTTGGTAAAATTTGGTACTGGAAAATTTTATGAAAAATTATCAGAAAATTTCCACTTTCATTTCGGTAGGTAGTTTTAAAGACTACTCAGTTTGAAGACCTACATGTGTTTCTGCATACCCACACATACACACACACACATTCGTAACTAGGCTCTGCATGTTTGCACAATTCCAATAATTCTTGATTGTAGGTTTGTTACTAGGATACAGGAAACCACGAACTACCTGGAGGACCAGATTTTTAGAGGAACAAACATGCCTTGATAATTTGCTGTGTGTACATGTCTTAACTTATTTTCTCTTCTTTCATTCATTTCTTTTTAATTCAAGTTGTTTGTCTAATAGTTTATCTTTGTGTGCTTCATTCTCACTCACCTTCTGCCCTCTTCAGGTCATCACATTTCCATACCCTAATCATTGTGTAATTAATATTGAACTATGACATTTTTAACTTTGTCAGCCTTTTTTTTTTTTTTTTTTTTTGGTCATTATTTTGTTTTATAAATACAATTAAATAAAACAAAAAGAGAATAAAAAAATTATACAACAACAA
>Ga0123355_10009529_pt1 | contig 14785 bp, 7 predicted proteins | sample TergutEmb28metaG_3_FD_89872 | JGI IMG/M metagenome (GOLD analysis project Ga0123355, IMG submission 89872) | Embiratermes neotenicus P1 segment gut microbial communities from Petit-Saut dam, French Guiana - Emb289 P1 | ecosystem: Host-associated > Arthropoda: Insects > Digestive system > Gut ...
GGTCCGCATCGTAGAACCATGACCTGGAAGATGATGCGTTGCCCGCGAATCTATGGTTTTCTATTTCTTCTGGTTTTGGTCGCCACCCCTGACGGAGCCTTTGCACAGCAGAATGCATCTCATAGCGCCATGGCTGCCGAAACACTTGGCAAAGTCTCTTTCCCCACATCCTGTTCCACCGAAGTCCAGCAGGAGTTCGAAACCGGGGTTGCATCGCTGCATTCATTCGAGTACGACACCGCAATGCAGCATTTCAAACATGTATTACAACGCAATCCAAATTGCGCGATCGCTTACTGGGGCGAGGCCATGTCGCAATACCACCAGCTTTGGAACCCGCCTTCGGAGAAGGACCTCGCCGAGGGGTGGGAATACATAAGAAAGGCCGAGACAGCCGGGAACCTGAATTCTCGTGAGCGGGGATTTGTCGAAGCGCTTGCAGTGTTCTACAAGCCGGGAAATCAAAGCCCCCATGAGCGAGCCAAAGCTTATTCACAGGCTCTCGCTGGGCTTCATGAGCAATATCCATCCGATGAGGAAGCCACTATTTTTTATGCGCTCTCGTTATTGGCGGCGGCCCAGCCGAGCGACACTTCATTGGAATCTTCGAGGAAAGCCGTAACATTACTGAACGGCGTACTTTTGGCCGCTCCAGAGCATCCTGGCGTAGCTCACTATCTGATTCACGCGTGCGATAACCCTACTATGGCGAAAGATGGGCTGCTGGCGGCTAAGCGCTACGCCATGATCGCTCCCTCGTCCCCGCATGCTCTGCACATGCCGTCGCATATTTTTGCCCGACTAGGACTGTGGCAGGACGACATCTCATCGAATCTTGCTGCTGTAGCTGCTGCCCAGAAAAATCACTCGGCTACCGAACAAAGACTTCACCCAATGGACTTCCTTGAATACGCCTACTTACAGACTGGTCAGACCGACAAAGCTCGAGAAATAGAAGCAGCCGCGGTTAGCACTGAGAATAGTGGATTCACCAAAGGTCTGGAGCAGTATTATTTTTACGTGCAGGCGCATTTCCCTGCACTGCTCGCGTTGGAGACTCGAAATTGGAGCATGGCCAAATCGTTGCAGCCCGTTCAGGGTGCAAAGCCCGGCGCACAGGTGATAGCTTTCTGGGCTCAGGCAATTGGCGCGAGCCGCGCAGGCGATATATCTGCAGCCCGGATGTCAGTCCACAATTTGGACGAGGCAGTAGAGGCTGACGAGAAACAACATCCAGACTCACCGCGAGCTCCGGTTAACACCAATAGAAACGAGGCCCATGCCTGGCTTGCCTTTGCGGAGAAGAATAGTGCCCAGGCGTTCGCACTCCTGCGAGCGGTAATCGGGTATCAAGATAAGGTCGGAAAAGGCGAAGTGGAGCTCCCGGCTCGAGAAATGTACGCTGACATGCTGCTCGAACTGAGTCGGCCTTCGGAAGCACTCGAACAATATCGTCTTTCCTTAAAGTCTGACCCGAACCGCTTTAATGGGCTTTACGGTGCTGCTCACTCAGCTGAACTTGCAAATCAGCCTGCAGTAGCCGCGATGTATTACAAGCAGCTGCTTGCCAATTGCGATAGAGCGTCGGACTCGCGCCGTGTGGAGTTGCAATATGCAAAGAGATTTGTGAGGCAAAACGTGGGTATTTCTGGATTGACCCGGCGATAGGACAAGCCTGCGCTGGTGTTTATCGGGAGCCCTGTCACCCCGGAAGATTGCCTGGCCCCAAGGATTTGAACCCGTACATAAAATGGATGGTGCGATGGTGCGCCCTGAAACCGGCTCACAAGTGTGAGTCCGAGTCACCGGCGTTGCCGACCATGGACCCGTATTTTAATCACGAACTGCCCGACGCAGCGCCTCCAGGTAGCTGTAGCCCCAGATCGTGTCTGGCAGGAGGACGCCGTCCTCGGTCCACTCGTTCCATGCCCCAATGTAGATCCGCCTCTGGGAATTCTGTTCCTCTGCAAAATGCCGCGCCGCGCGCAACAGGCGTTCAAACTGGTCAGGCGAGCGGTTGATCGCCACGCATGCGTTATCGCCAAACCGGGGACTATCATCCCAGCCCACTGAACAGGTCGGGAAGAACGGCACATCTACCACGCCTCGCTTGCTCTTCCACGATGCAATAGCCTCGCGCGCACCCACCCCATAGGGGATGCGCGAGCCGGGCGGCTTCGAGCCATACGTCCAGCCCATAGTGCCATACACCACCGCGCTGTCGAACCCCAGGCTTCGCAGCTTCTGTTGATGCATATCCCAGCCATTGCATACCTGCAGATGCAGCCGGAAGCCGTGCTTCTGTGCGCGTGTGCGCATCGCATCAAGGGCACGCTTGAGCCCATCCTCCCCTCCCATTTCCTGCATCACTTTGTTCGGATCGAAGATTCCAAAGACGTGGGCTCCATCGAACTTGAGATAATTCTGCTGGCTGAAGTAGCGTTCTGCGCAGTAGTCGCATACACGCTCGAAATCCGCAAGCGAATGCTTTTGCGGCAGAAGCATGGCAGCATCCTTGGGCGATCGCGCCGGATACAGGTTTTTCCAGTCGTGGTTCGCCCACATGATGCCGAACCGCAACTTGTCCCTGTTATCGGCTTTCAGCAGCCCGCGTTCCAACTGTTCCTGGTAGAACTGCGCGCCATCATGCCAGTACCAGTCGATCATCCATGCGTCCACGCCATAGGTAGAGGCCAGTTCCACTTCGCGTGCCGCCCACCTCGGGTCTGACTCGTCGTAATAACCCCACAGCGGGTAGTGCGGCATGGTATGACCTGGAAACATGGGGCGCGCCTTCCGCAGCGTGTCGAACTCCGTCCAGCCGCTGCCAAAGTGCGCTTCCATGTAGGGCGAGGCGTGCCAGCTTGGGAAGTTGAAGGCCACAACTTCCACCTTCGGCCTCTTTAATTCCGTGGTTCCGAGCGCTTCGTGGAGCTGCTGTTCGCTAAAGTACCCCTCCTCGGCCGCCTCCCCTATCAATGCGTCCGGCAGCCTGCGCGGAACGTCCGTAGCTTCCGGTGATTTTGCCGAAACGCTCCCGGAGACAGCTAAAGTGCCCGCGCCCGTGGCCAGGGCTCCAGTAATCAGTTCCCGTCTGTTCATCCGCGATACCCCTCGCGCCCAAGCCGAAGCATCGGCCAATAGTTTTTGCTGGCACTGCGCCCGTTCGTCAAAATCGAGCTTTTGTCGGGCCCATTTGCGTTCTGAAGCCTTGTAACCGCTTTCCGTGACTAGCTCATGTACCAGCCGCCATTTACAGAGATCGTCTGTCCCGTCATGTAGTCATTGATCGCCAGCATCACGGCTACCGAAGCTACATCGTCAACCGAACCGAAATGCCCCATCGGAATCAGAGCCGGACTTGCGTTCGGATTTCTGGCGACCATATCGGTCTCAATCAGCGCAGGAGCAATGGCGTTGACTGTGATCCCCTCTCTTATGAAGGCCGAGGCACAGGAGTGCGTCAGCCCGATGATTCCCGCCTTGGATGCGGCGTAGTGCGCGCCCACCGCTCCGCCCGTCTGGGCAGCAACTGAAGACAGGTTGATGATGCGCCCCCATTTTCTTTTCCGCATGCCGCCGATCACCGCCTGTGTCACCAGAAAGACCGACTTTAGATTAACGGCGAGCACTTCGTCCCACTCTGCTTCCGTGATCTCCTCCATTTTGCGCGGGTGGGCAATTGCGGCATTGTTGACGAGGATGTCGATGCCGCCGAGTCGCGCTTCAACTTCCGCAACCATTCGTTTCACGTCGGCGGCGACGGCAACGTCAGCCTGCAACGCCACTGCCTTTCGTCCTGTTCCCATGATTTCGCCACAGACTGCCTTCGCGGCTTCGGCGCGCTCATGGTAGTTCACGGCGACATCAGCACCCGCGTTAGCCAAGGCGGTGGCAACCGCCGCGCCAATGCCTCGACTGCTGCCAGTCACAAGTGCAACTCGGTTCGTCAGGTCTTTCATGCGGTCATTCTAAGCCTGCTCGATGGAGCTCCAGCTCGCGATATGGTCCCGAAATCAGTTTCCGCAAAATAAGGCCTCGGCAAGAATCATTCTTGGTGACCAGGGTCGTGCACAAATCCCTCGCAAAGGACAGCCGTCGCAATCGTAGGAGCTCTCACCAGGCATCGCTTCGGCGCTGCCGTTCGAGGCATCAATTCGTTACGGCCAGAACAGAGTTGACCCTGATGACTGGCGAATCTGATCCGTTTGTTCCCTGGGGTATCGCTTGTGCGGCAAACTGAGAAATAACACCTTTCCTGAAAAGGAGGCAGTGGGTCGAGCCGCCAAATTGGAAATAACCGAGCTGGTCACCTTTTCGTACCCGGCTGTGCTGTTCGACGGTCGCGATGCAGGAAGAGACCTCTGCCATTCCCACAGCAACCAGGCACATCAGGCCAATCGGCGGATCCGCCTCTATAAAAACCAGGGCCCGCGCCGCGGTATGTGCAATGTAGCCTTGCGAGTTACATGGTCCCGCTGGGTCAAAACCTTCCGTCGGCGCTTCCGAGAAATAGGTGCCCTCCACATGATGTATTTTCTTGATCGTGCCGGAGACCGGGCTGTGCCAACGGTGGTAGTTGTCGGCACTGAGAAATGCCTGGTACACCGTGCCGCCCACAAATTCATCAACAAACAGACCATCGAGCATGTGCCGCAAAGAATACGGCTGGGACTTGACCCAGAAGGCGTCGCATTCCTTCACATTTGTGCGGATGGCAAAGGGAGCGGCTTCACATGCGCTGACGATTACCTTGTGGTTATCGGCCTCAGCCACCGGCCGGGCGCCCGGCTTGAGCTGCCGGGTGAAAAAGTCGTTCCAGGACTTGAAGCCAAAGTAGGGAGCTCCGGGATCGTGGATGAAGTCTTCCATGTGCACCGCCTTTAAAGCTGCGGGTGACAACCAGCCATTTTCCGAAGTGTTCAAGACATAACGGGAATCCGCCGAGTCAAGATACCGGGTCCATACGTTCAGCACCTTTCTCAACATGGCATTCACCTTTGGAGACAGGAATGCCGCCAGTCCCGCCTGAGTGATCATCGGAAAATCCAGAATGGCATTGATCGGGCATCCGACCATAGCCGTTGTATTGAATTCAGGCGCCGAAGTCAGGACGTGGTTGATGATCCGAAGCATCTGGTGATAGTCCTGAATCTTGATGTCGCCACTGCCAGGGGGCGGAGAGAATGCCGGCTGCTCTTCGAACATTTGCGTGAAGTACATGTACATCTCTGCGTCGTTTTCGATCATTGCGCGAAATTCTTCAACCACTGGATGAAATGGAGGTTCTGTCTTCTCCGCTGCCTCAATAGCGTTTTTCAACCACGCGTTGAGGCGTTGCGGATCGGAAGGCAACCAGCGTCCCAGACGAGCCGTGTGTCGCAAGTGCTTGGAATGATGCCTGGAGTGATTCATAACGTCCTTTCGATGAATGCGACAATGGGCGCGATTTGCAAAGCGGTTTCGAGGAGGCAAGGAAATTGATGGGGAGTTCCTGGAGACGAAGTTCCCGAAGTCCTTCCTCGTGCTTGTCCGTCATCAGAACCTTTGAGGCCTGGCTGGGCCTTCGGTCCAGCAATAGTCTTTCAATCCCTGTTCGCCCATAAATTGCTTTCGCGCAACGGCCGAGATTGTACCCCAGCCGCAAGATGGTCTGGTGGGTCAACCCTCAATGTGCTCTGTCGCAGCTTTCGTCATCACGGAGCTAAGCCCCGAGTGCGCGCGCGCCAATTCCCGGCACGGAGCATGACTGAAGGGCTAGGCTCGCTTTGCGGTTCGCCCTTGCATTGTCCCAATCAAACGCCACCCGTGAAACGAAAACTGAAGTGAACCGATTTGGTGATCAGGTGCGACCACAAATGTTGTTGCGAACCCTTTCCGGGTGGAGTTGAAAAGAAACAAGAAAATACAGGAGACCACAGTTCAGAACGACCCTTCTGAGCAGTTAATTTCCGATTGCGACAGTTAGGCGCGAGCGCAATGAAAACCAGACTGGAAGATGACAACGTTCAGTCTGCATCTTGATTCACCTCGGCTTTCTTCCCGAGCAGGCCGTACTCGTCTGCCACTACATAAGAGCAGACTCGGAAGTTGTCGCAATCCACGCCGGAAATTCCAGCCAGATGCTCGGCGGCCAATTGAGCGGGGACAATATCGAAAAGGAATTGCCAGCCTGGAGGTGCAGCCGGTGTCTGCAAAACGAGATCCGCCGCATCTTCGGGAAGATCCTGGCCGATCAGCATTACCGAGGCACCCAATGTCCCAAGATCACGAGCTACGGCAATGTCCTCTTCTCGCATGCGCTGCGGGTCGAGCCACAGGCCGACACGAGAACCGGTCGTGACAACCTCTTGCGGACCATGGCGGAAGCTGCCGGTCCCCATGGAGGTAGCAGGGTGCTTGGCACCTTCTTCCCACAGCAGACGAGCTTCGTGACAGCTGGCCAGACTGGAACCTCTCGCCAGAAAGTAGTAAGTGGATTGGGGCGCGAACCAGGTTGCGTCGGCAATCAGCTTTCGCCAACCCTCAATCGCTTGGGCAGTCTTGTCGATTGTGCGCAGTAGCGCCGCTTGGGCAAGGGAACTGAAAGAGTTCACGGTGGCCATTGCAAGAGCTGACGCGGTTGCCGCCAGTGTGGTATAGGTGTTGACAGAAATCGCGTGATCGAAATCAACCGGAACGACAACAGGAATCCGGGCTTGCTGAGCCAGAGGACCAGACTCCGAGTTCGTAAGGCCGATGACCGAGGTGCCGCATTCGCGAGCCTTGGCCAGCAAGTTGACAATTTCTACGGTTTGTCCACTGCGAGAAATGACGACAACTGCTGAGCGATCCGGGAAGGCACCGAAGTGCAGAAGCTCCGCGGCATCTTCCAGGAACACGGGGTAAGACCCCTGACTAAAAAATGGTGCTGCGGCGAGAGCAGCGCAGTAACTACTGCCGATGCCGGCCAGGTAGATATGATCGCTACTCTGGAGCATGGCCGCCGCCGCCTTCAGTTGCCGGTTTCCCGCTCCGCCGAGAAACTCCACGGTGGCGGCGAGAACGCTTGGCTGCCGTAAAATGTCATTCAAGAAATGGGTCATGCCTTAAGGGCTTGTCCGGTCGGAAGAGGTCCAGGAAACGTGTCCTCTGAAACCGATTTCAGTAACCGCTTGCAGTACTGCCCGTTTTATGCTTTTCGTTCTCCTCTGTCAAGTTGCCGGCCAATCCTCTCGCCGGCACCAACGGTCGGCTTTCTCTCCTCTGTGAGTCTCCCCCCCCTGCTTGACGCGCCTTAACCCAGGTTTCCCGGGAAGTTTCGGGAGAGGACGAAGGCTCACCTGTCTCGTTTACTTGTCTCATTTGGATCGGGCCGATGGAATCACCGAGCCGGGCCGGTGGACTCGCGGACAACCAACTCGGTCTCAATGTAATGCTCCGCGCCTTTGCGACGCTTCAGTTTCAGCATCTTGTCCAACGCGTCGAAAGCGACCGCTCCCAAGTGTTCCCGGGGCACACGGATTGTGGTGAGGGGAGGTCGTGCCAAGAAAGCAAAAGAGATGTCGTCGATGCCGATCACCGAGATGTCTTCCGGGACCTCGATGCCAGCATGCTCGAGAGTGCTCATTGCTCCCATCGCAATGAGATCACTCCCGCAGAAAATCACAGTAGGTTTCTCCTGGGCCGAAAGGATGGCGCCCACCGCCGAGGCACCGGAACCGATCTGGTAACCGCTGCTGATTACCGGAAATGGAAGCAGACCCTGATTCTTTAGCCCGGCAATCAAGCCCTCCTTGATCGTCACCGCGGTCCAATTATCTTCCGGACCGGCAATGACAGCGGCGCGCCGATGGCCAAGCCCCACAATGTGTTCAATCGACTGTGCAATGCCTCGCTGATAGTCGATTGTGATCGTGCTTACCAATTTCTCTGGTGGGGGCAAATTACAGAAAACCACTCCCATGCCTGCCGCGACCAGTTCGGAAGTCATGCTTTTGGGGAGCGACGAGGTCATGATCGCTACTCCCCGCACATCGCTCTCGACGAGCTTCCGCATGATAGCTTTCGCCCGCTCCGGTTTGTATTCAGTGTTACAGAGGAGAACGTCAAATCCTCGATCCCATGCGCAAGACTGGAACCCGCGGATCAGTTCGGGAAAAAACGGATTGGCAATCTCCGAGATCACCAATCCAAACAAATCACTCTGGCCCGTGGCCAACCGGCGAGCATGAACGTTCTTGAAATACTTCATCTGCGCAACGACCTCAAGAACGCGTCGCTCCGTTTCTTCTGCGATGTAGTGCGTCTTGTTGAGGACGCGCGAAACCGTGGCGGGAGACACGCCTGCGCGTCTGGCCACCTCCTTCATGGTGGGACTCACTCGTTCTCCCGAGATTTGGCGAGTTCTTCGCATGGACCTTTCCCGGCGGTTAGCTTATGCGTTTGAAACGTACCACGATTCGCCCGCGCTGGGCCACGGGCGAAACATTCAGGACATCAAGGCCGCGAAGAAAGAACTTGACAACGCCAGCCAGGCCGCGTAAAAGGAGCTGCTGAAACCGATTTCGGAAACCGATTTCCTGTTTCGGTTTCGTCAGTGTCGCGACTCTGCGCTGGGGAGTGGGTTTATGCATCAGCAAAGGTTAGCGGTCATCGGTTGGTGTTGGCTCGCATTGGTCTTCCTTCTTCCGCGGCCAGCGGTTGCGCAGGCCGTGGGCGAGATCGTCGGAACCGTGACCGATCCGTCGGGGGCGGTCATGCCCGGTGCCACGATCACCGCCATGAATGAATCCACGCAAGTGTCGCAAGCCGCCGTCACGGGCAGCGCTGGAACTTATACCATCCCTCACCTGCTGGTGGGTACTTACACGGTGAGCGTCGACGCCAAAGGCTTCCAGAAAGGGAGCGCCTCTGGGATTACTCTGGACGTCAGCCAGAGCAGGGAGGTGAACTTTAAGCTGGCCCTGGTGGCGGTCTCGGAGACCGTGAAAGTGGATACTACGGCGCCGCTGCTCAACACCACCGATGCGACGATCGCCGGCTTGGTATCGGAAGAACAGGTCCAGAACCTGCCTCTCAATGGCAGAAGCATTGAGGGACTTGTCTTCATGCAGCCCGGCGTAGTCGCCGACACCGGTTCGATGGGGTGGATGACCGGCCAGGGGGCGGGGGGACAGTGGATCGCTAATGGCAATCGTGGCGAAACGATGGTCGGAACTTTGGATAACGCCGACGTCAGCGATGCCGAGATGGGCACGACCCAGTTCCAGAACTTCAACCTCGACGCCATCGCCGAATTCAAGGTCCTGCAGAACGATTACTCCGCCGAATATGGCCAGGGCGGCGGGACCATCACCCAGCTCGTCAGCAAGACCGGCACCAACCAGTTTCACGGCAGCGCCTTTGAGTTCTTGCGCAACAGCGCTTTCGACGCGAGAAATTACTTCTCTACCTCTACCCCCGGTTTCCCGGCCGTGCCGCCTTTCAAGAGAAATGAATTCGGCGCGACGTTTGGCGGCCCCATCCGGAAAGAAAAGACATTCTTCTTTATCGAATATGCCGGCCTCAGGCAGAGACTGGGCGAGCCGGCCGTTGATCAGGTCCCTACGGCCGACGAAAGAAACGGCATCGTCCCGTACAACTACTATGACCCGACGACTCAGACCAATACACTACACACCTTCCAGGTGCCCCTGAATTCCGTGGCCAGCTCGATCATGAATAAATATCCGCTGCCGAACCTGCCGACCGGACCGAATTCCGGGCCCAACGCGTACTACTTCGAGCACTCGCAGCCGACCAATGACGACCAATGGTCCGCGCGCGTGGATCAGCACTTTGCCAAGGACACTCTGTTTGTGCGCGCGTCTTACCAAAACAATATCGCCAAAGAAACGGATCCCTGGGCTGCAGTAATAGGAGGCGGAAACTTTTCATCGAGTAACGTCGGAGAGGCGCGCAATTACGTTCTCAGCGATACGCACATTTTCTCGCCCACTCTGCTCAATGACTTCGCTTTCACCCTGAACCGGGGCATCGAGGGGGTACCGGAGGTTCCCGCGGAGGCAAACACTACCAATACCGGTTTCGGGGACGGCACTCTACAGGGCTGGGGGCCGGACACGTTCTATACCAAGTATGTCGTCACCGTGTTCGATTACAAAGACGACCTCACCTGGACCAAGGGGCGCCACGCCTTCCACTTGGGCGGGCAAATTCGCCGGGAGTGGGACAATGGCACGGGCGTGACTTCGACCGGCCAAAGCGGGGAATATATCTTCGCTTCCAACACTCCGCTGGCCGCGGCAATCACTTCGAACGATGGAAGCAACATCACCCTGCCCGTCGGATACGTCCCCCCTTCCGTTCCATCTGGTCAGGCAGTGCAACCGACCCCTACCCCCAGCCTGTTTGCCATGTTGGAGGCTAATACCCAAGCACCTTCTCATTACACCCGCGCAACGGCGGTGCCCGGATATGGCCCGGCCGGAGGCGGTAATAATTGGTGGTACCTGCGCCGTTGGACGTCCGCCGTCTACGCTCAGGACAACATTACAGTCAATCGCAGACTTACGGTGAACCTGGGTCTGCGCTATGAATACGCGTCCGTTCCCTGGGAACTCAAAAATCGCTTTGCCCGGCCTGCTGACTCTGGCCCCCTTTTCGGCGATTTCATCGTAAACCCCCAGCCCCTGTGGCAGCCGGACTACTTTAAGGGAGATTTCGCTCCTCGTTTTGGAATGGCGCTCAACCTGGGGAGGAACACGATCCTGCGGGGCGGGTTCGCGCTGTTCACCAATATGATTCCTACCGTTTATCCGGATCAGGCTTTGGTGAATTTCCCCATTGCCTCGCTCAATACTATATCCGGCGGGACGTATAGCCTGACCGCACAGCCGGTTAGCCTCCCCTATTTGACCAACCTTGCGGGGACGACACAGTACGCCAATTCAAAAGCAGTCCCCCCCAATACTCCAGTGCAGATTGAGCCGTACGCGGCCATCCTTGGCCCCCTGAACGGGGATTACCCCTCGAGTAAGCTGACCAATGGGTACACCTTGAGCGGCAATGTCACGCTAGAACACCAATTTGCCGGAGGCATTGCCGGCGAGGCTGCCTACGTCCTCAATAACGGCGTCGACCTTTACAACTCAAGCTATCCGAATGCATACAGCGGCGCTCTACCGCAGTTCACTCCCTTCACTCAAATCACCCCGGGGATTGGCGAACTTGAGATGATCACCAACAACGCCCACTCCACCTACAACGCCCTTCAACTGCAGGCGCGCAAGATTTCACCCACACACGGCCTCCAGTTCCAGGCCAATTACACCTGGGCAAAAGACCTGACCAATGCTGACGCCGTATGGAGTGCCGGGGGGCAGAACGGTGGAATCGTGCCGAACAATCCCCTGTGCGTGACGTGCGAGCGGGGGCTCTCCAGCTATAGCGTTGGCCAGCGGTTTGTTGCCAACTTCGAATACAACCTGCCCTTCGGACACTTCTCTTCACTTCCCCGCAGGCTGACGCAAGGCTGGAAGGCGATGGGGATCTTTTCTGCCCAGTCGGGAAATCCGTTCACTGTTGTCAACTACGTGACCTCGGAGTACGGCTCTGATGTCGTGGAATACACTGCCGGTGCCCGGCCAAACCTTCTCGAGAAGCCCACTTACGCCCGCAAACAGCTACCCGGTGGGGCCTATCAATTTTTCTCCGATGCAGTGATTGGTCTGACTCCCGGGGTGCCTATTGGGCAGCAGAGCGGGATTCCTTGGGGGGTCGGGACTGGCTTCTTCGGTATACCAACCATCGTCAACCCCGTGACCGGCAGTCCGGTGTCCACCCCGGGAGATTTAGGGCGCAATACCTTCGTCGGCCCAGCCTGGTGGAATTTTGACGCCTCGATGATCAAGGATACGCACATCACGGAACGGACGAGCGTGCAGTTCCGCGCGGAGTTCTTCAATGTGATGAACCACACCACTTTTGCCACGCCGAATGGAGGGATGGGGAGTACCAACTTCGGACTTTCCACATTCACGGCAACCACAGAGCGGCAGATTCAGTTCGGGCTGCGCCTGATGTTCTGATCGGAACCGGGAGTAGCGCGGCCTTCCCCGCGCTGTCCGGCGGGCGGCCGCGCCAGGATCTGTGTCAGCAATGAAAATAGCCAGATATGTTCGCGCTTACTTCCCGGTCAGCGAGTCCAACTTGCGCAGCATCTCGGCAATCTCGGGGTTCGACATGAAGTTCTTCCATACCAATCCCGTTCTGTAGTTCTCGACCATCACAACGATCGGCGCCTGGTTCAGTCCCATGTAGATTGGGGAGACCCAGTCTCGCCCGGGATTGAAGGCGTCGCGCGGACCGTAGATACCCCACAGTTGTGCCCCGAGATCGCGATAGTAGTGCTTGAACGCCCCCATCGACGCATCGGGTGTGTAAGGAAAAGATGCAAGCGCCCCCGTCAGAGTCAGCGTTCCCCGATCATAGTTATCGTCCGGCGCGTGAGGCACGTATCCGTCCGGACCGTCGCTGGCCGTGAGACCCCACGCATTGGGGCCGTAGCCTTCGAAATGTTTCGGATTGGCGATCGAATACGCACGATTGATGAGCGCAAGGCTGCGATTATTCTCGAAGTACGATGACGTGTAGCGATCATGCAGACTGTGCGGGTCGAAACCCAGGTAAGAGTAGTGCGTAAAGAACAGCGGACCGCCGGTTCCGACGCCCACATCGAGCTTAATTCCGTAGTAGGTGTGCCCGTTGGCGTAGTGGTTCCCCTCGACGGCGCGAGACCAGCCTTCGCGATAGCTGATCGCCATCTGCGACTGGGAGGCCCAGCCCGAGTAATACATGTCTACAGGCACGCGGTGCGTTGGTGACGACATGGCGAGCAGGTACGTGATCATCACTTCATTGAACCCAATCAGCGGATGGTGAATCTGCCAGCTCCATTGCGAAGACCAGTGCCAGTAGAGGAAGTCGCTTTGGGGATCGCTGCGATACCAATCCCATTCCACGGTTTCCCAGAGCTGCGAAATCCGACGGTAGAGATCCTGCTCGGCAGCGCTGTTGCCATGGAAATATTGTCGTGCAGCAAGCAGGCCTTGCATCAGAAAAGATGTCTCTACCAGGTCCCCGCCGTTGTCGAACATTCCAAACAAGCCCATCGTCTTGCCGGTGCTCCCATTCATGTAGTGCGACCACGCTCCGTGATAACGCTGTGCATGTTCGAGAAAGCTCACGATCTTGGTAAGCCGCTCAATCCCTGCGTCGCGAGTGATAAAGCCGCGGTTGACGCCCACGACCAGGGCGGCAATACCAAACCCGGTCGCACCCGTCGCGACAATCCGGTCATCCCCGGGAATGTTCTCGAGCGCCATACCGGACCAGGGATCTGCCCCTTCCCAGTAGTACTGGAAGCAGGCCTCCTGCAACATGGTCAGCAGTTCGTCGTCGTTGAGTTCACGTGTGGAGGCGCGTGCTTGGTTGGAAAACCGAGATGGACGGTATTGCTGGTCCCACGCGGCAACCTTGTACATAGCCGTAACTCCCGCCTGACCCAGAAAGTCGATGTAACGCTCGATTCCCGGCAACTGAACACCAATGGGCTCGAACTCTTTCCCGTTCAGGGAGCGATAGATCACGTAACGGCCGAGAGCAGGATCGTTCACAGGATTCCAGTGCAACTCCACGTGCCGGTCGTAGCCCGTCGCGCGAACATTTTGCGGGGCAGGAAGGGGGATAGCCGCTCGGTTTCGAGGGTCATCGCCAATCTCTATCTCGTCCAGGATCAGCGTGCGGCGCACGCCATCTGCGCGAGCTTGGTGAAAAATAACGCTCCGCGCAAATTCGGGCCGGAATTGATAGACCGATGCCGAATGAAATTCGGCCAGAGGAATACGCACTCGCACCCAGCGACCGCTGGGCAGATCCCCCGAGAACTTTCCCATCGGCAGAGGATCGGTATACGCCGCCGGGAATTCGGCAACCTGGAGGCCCTCCGTCTTTGTGGACAATACGAGAAAAGGAAGGTCCTGGGACTTGATTGACTCCGGAGTAAAACACCAGAAGTACAAATTGTGTCCCGAGAATGCGGGAAAACGGTTGCGAAAGGCCATAGCATGCACCTCGGCCTCCCACCCTCCCCCGGGCTGCGACATCCATCGCAGGCGAAGCGCATTCGGCGGCGTCCGGAAGATTTTGTTCTCAACCGGAAGCCGTGAGTTCGACTGTTCGATAAAGCTGCCGCCGTTGGCACCCGCGACGCTGTAAAAATACGTGTCAGGGGTGAGGCTATTGTCGAAAATGTGGTGGCGATAGTAGTCCGAGTTAGCCGATGCAGCCGTTGAGCAAAACCATAGTGCCCCGGCCAGCAACAGCCATCGGGCGGCGTCTGACGTCCAAAGGTCAGGTCTTCGCCAGAGAGACCCCGAGGACTTCGGTCTCCGCTGATGATCCATCACCCTTTTTTGACCGCCCAACTGATCTGTCCTCCCTTGCTGTATGCCAAATTCCCGATATGCCCCGCTCGCGCCGCCGCGACTCCTGTCTCAACCGGAGCATTCGGTTCTTTACGAGACTTCACGCACTCGAAGAAATTTTCCATGTGTGTAATCGTTCCATCTCGATAGCTGCGCTCACTCGCCACCGGATTCTGCTCCCGCGACGCCGCCTCGCGATAAACTGCAAATCCCCCGCGGTCGATCTTCAATGTGGCTTCCGTCCCGCGAAACTCCAGCCCGCCATCATCAATCGAAGACGCCATCATGCCTTCATACACCACATCAAACCCCGGATA
>Ga0123355_10009530_pt1 | contig 14785 bp, 18 predicted proteins | sample TergutEmb28metaG_3_FD_89872 | JGI IMG/M metagenome (GOLD analysis project Ga0123355, IMG submission 89872) | Embiratermes neotenicus P1 segment gut microbial communities from Petit-Saut dam, French Guiana - Emb289 P1 | ecosystem: Host-associated > Arthropoda: Insects > Digestive system > Gut ...
GGGCTAACCCTTAGAATCTCAAACAATACAGAGCATATATTCACGTATTCCCACTTAGTTGGAGTTTTCTTCGAGTTGCAAACCAGAAATCGTTTCGGCAATTGGTCTGTTGTACAACGCAAGCCCTCGTCTTGGGACCCTGGGCCAGCGTTTTCTCTTTCCTATTTGCACCCAAACTCATATATGGAAGTACCTATAAGTTTTGAATTGTATTACCCGCTTCCCGACGGACAATACAGGATTACTCACCTTTCTATTTTTTTTCCTAAATATCCGTTTGAATCATTGCCTGTGGATATACGATTCTCGCTTCCGTAATACAGGTTGATATGTGTTAGCTTTGTTTTAGAAATACCGATATAAATTTTTGCAAAGAATCCCTCCATTAAAATTCTTTTAGAACCTCCACCATATCAAACTTACTAATCTTACGCTTTGCAGACCAATTAGAAAGCATAATAGCCGCTGAACACCCAACAACTCCAGTGATATAAGCCACAAACGGCAACGTAGTTGGCATACTAAACATGGAAGTGTCCATCATATTATTAACCGCGACCATCAGCCCGGAGGCGAACGGTACGCCAATTAGCATTCCAATCGCGCTAAGAAACCAGTATTCAAAACGCATAATTTCGCATACTTCATTTGTGGAAAGCCCTAGTACGCGAAGGGTTGCATATTCCCGCTTGCGTTCGGAAAGCGAAATTGTTGCTGTGTTGTAAATTATTGCGAAGGCAACAGCCGCGCCCATTAGATTTAGTACGAAGAAGATTCCCATGTATGGCTCCATAAGTTCGGAGTATTTGCGTAGGGTTGTGTCTTTATCTTCGATTGCGGCGGTGTAGCGGCTATCGCGGAAGTAATTCATTACATATGGCAGATTATCCGTGTTGAAGATAATCGCGGTGGCAATCGCGGGTTGATTAAACAATGTTGATAACGCCGTTAATTCCATGTAAGAACCGCTTCCCATGTTTTGTTCAATCACCTGCGCTACTGGAACATACACCCCGCCGCCTGCAAGCAGTGGCGATTCCACATACAGAATATCACCAGCGCGTGCGTTAAGGGTGTCGGCGATTCCGTTTGTGATTATTATGCCGTCAGTGGGAGGCGCGTGCGCTATGCCTTGGTTTGTGTCAAAAACCCTGTACAACGTAGAATCGGCGGGAATACCCGTGATGACAGTTCCCATTTGCAAATGCCTGTTGGTTAAACTGACGGGCATTTCCAAAATCCCTTCCGCCATAGTAATCGGACGCACTCCGAAAGCGGCTTCCACTGCGCGGTTGTATTCGATTGGGTGGGTTAGCGTTACGCGAACGTTATACAGTCGCTGGTCTACGAATTGCGAATAAATCATAGCATCGACCATTTGCTCCATGCTTCCAAAAACGCACAGCAGCCCAAATGAAAACGTAACACCCAGCACCACAAACCCCGACCTCACGGGATTTCTGGCAATTCCGCGAAGTGCCATTTGCCCACGCGAAGTCAAAATGAATCGCAAAAACTTAATCTTGCCAACAACATCAAACTTTGTTGGTTTTGGAGCTTCAGGACGCATAGCGTCGGCGGGAATTAGCTTGCTAACACTAACCGCGCCCATAAGCGAACCAAGAATCCCCGTTCCAAGCGAAACCGTAAGCGCGAAAACCAAATACATAGGACTAAGCGGCTGAATCAACTGCGGCAAAACATAGAACTCCAAAAACATTTCCAAGTACACGCCAGACATTGCCGCGCCCAGCGCGAACCCAACCAATCCACCAAATAACCCAACAATAGCACCGTAACAAACATAGTGAAACATCACCTTGGCATTAGAAAACCCTAAAGCCTTCAAAGTGCCTATTTGAACGCGCTCTTGCTCAATGATACGTTTCATCATCAAGTACAAAACCACCGCCGCCATTGCCATAAACACCAGTGGCATAGATACCGATATTGCACTAATCGAAACAGTTTGCATATCCAATATTGCGAAGCTTAACTGGTCTTCGCGAGCGGAAAGAGAAATTAATCCATATGGCTGTAGCGCGTCTTGTAATGCTAGTCTAACATCATCAAATTCGTAGCCGTCTTCCAGTAGGAAAAGCAAGTCATTTGCGATTCCGTGTCGCCCCGTGATATTCCCCATTGCGTCGTTGGTGATTTGCGCGATTCCGAACGCCGCATTGTCTGGCAGAATATCCGTGAAACTTCGTGCGATATAAACGTATTCGGGACTTAGGAATGCTCCCGTTGTTTCAAATACAAATGTGCGTCCGTGAACTATTAGGGTAATTGGGTCGCCCGCTTCCATTTCGTTTGCCGCTACGAACATGTAATTTAGTGCTATGTCGTTGGGCTGGGACGGTTGCAGTCCCATCATTTGAAAATTGTTTAAGCGCGCTTCGTCGGCTGGGTCGAATGAGATTATCCGTAGCGTGATTATATCGTCACTGCTTGGAAGCTCTGCGCGAACTTCCATTTTTGTTCGGGCGGTTACGGCAGTTATGCCAGCTATATCTCGCAAACGCTCTGCATCACTTTGGGAGATTGCGCCTACGCTCGCGTACACATGCGCGAGGTTGTATTCCTCGTAAAACTGATTTTTTGCGTTTATTAATCCGTCGGACGCAACGCCCATTGCCGTTCGCATCATAATGCCCACGGCGATTAGAAACATACAGGCTATATACGCCCGTTTATTCTTCCACATAGCGCGGTATACTTTTCTGAATAGCATTTTTAACATTCACCGCCTTCTCAAAAAGGTAATTAACGATTGCCCGTCTTACCAGATAATATCTTCGGGGGCAACGGGGGTTTCTATAATGTCGATTTTGTCAATCAAGCCGTCTTTTACGTGGAACACACGATTTCCCATCTGCCCAATTGATGCGTTATGCGTGATTATTACTACGGTTTTCTTGTACTTCTCATTAAAATCGCGCAGAAGGCGAAGGATTTGTATTCCCGTGGTGTGGTCTAGCGCGCCAGTTGGTTCGTCGCATAGTAATATGAATGGATTTTTCGTTATTGCGCGCGCAATTGCGATTCTCTGCTGTTGCCCCCCCGATAACTGCGTTGGGAACGACTTGCCTCTATCACCAAGCCCTATAGCTTCCAGAAGCTCCTGCGGCGGAATAGGGTCTGATGATAATTCTGCTGCAAGCATAATATTTTCAAGTGCCGTAAGATTCGGAATCAAATTGTAAAACTGAAACACGAACCCCACCGCGGTTTTTCGATAATTAGTAAACTCCCGCTCCGATGCTTTCGCAATGTCCTTGTTATTCACCATAACAGAACCAGTAGTAGCGCGGTCAATCCCGCCAATAATATTTAACAACGTACTCTTCCCAGAGCCACTAGGCCCTAGCACAACAACAAACTCACCCGCGTACAAATTAAAATCCACTCCACGAAGCGCGTTTACCGTGACTTCGCCCATGGTGTAATCCTTTGTTAGACCTGTTACTTCCATTACAGTCTCGCGCATTTACCGCACTCCTTTCTCTACTATTTGTAGAAGCATTTGCGGAAAATATCCAAGTATTCTTTCATTTCTTCTAGGTAGGACTCGTAATTTTCGGCTACATCTGCGCCTACATCTCTTGGGGATAATACGAACGCTTTTGTATCTGCCCAGCCCGATAAACTCCATTGCACTATGTTTACTGCCTTGCGTGGGTCTACATCATCGCGAAATAACGACCTGTCGCAGTGATTGTATATATCGGTGAATCTTTGCGTTTGCATCTCCTTAAACCGCGCAAGATGCACCTTCGCTGGGCAATCCTTTGAATCAATATATACACTCGCCAAAAATTCAAAAATCACTGGGAATTTTTGCGACACATCACGCTTTAACAATGACATTTGCCATATGCTATCAAAAATATCTTTCTGCCATACGTTGATTAAATCAAGATACTCCCCTTTTACGGTGTCAACTGCGTAGTCAATTAGGAAATCGTACAGCTTCTCCTTAGTGCCAAAGTAGTGGAATAACAATCCCTTGGATATTCCCGCTTCGCGCACAATCGCATCTGTTGTTGCATGTTTATACCCCGCTAAAAATTCCTTCATTGCCGCGTTTATTATTCGCGTTTGTTTATCTTGCTCCAGCGCGAGGAATTTTTGGTAATCATCTTTTTCACTTTCATTAATATACACAGGAACACCTCCTTCGTGAATGTTTCAGTCCGACGGGAAAACATTGACTGACTCGGTTAGTCAATTATACATCATTGACTTGATAAGTCAATAGGGTTTTCAAAGCGATCGAAATCCCAACGCAAAGTGGCGGAAAAAGTGTAGGCAATAAAAAATCACCATGAATGCATTGCAATGCACTCACGGCGATTTTTGGTTTTTGTGCTAATTTCTAATTGGAGGGTGTGGCGGTGGTTGCGGTTTTATTGCTGGCGGAGCAAACGGAGCATCCACCAAGTCATTACTATAGCCACTTGGACTTGCTTCGATACTAACCATAGGTGAATCAATTACCGTGCTTTTGAACAGATTAATTTGTTCTTCTGATGCATCTCTCAACCAAACAAATACTCTGTTTTCTGATGACGTAAAACCAACTGAAGTTATGTTATCAGCTACGGGGTGTGAATCTTCTCTACCCCAATTATACCAAAAGAACTCTGCGATACTGCTACTCATAGCCCTAATTTCAGCGTGGGAAAACTCAACTTCCCTTATTATGACATTGGCATCTAAATATGCAAAATTTTCAAAAGATGACGAAGACCCCACCACTAAGATAACTAAATTTCCATCGCTGTCGAGGTAAAGCCCGCCAAAGTCATCTGGGTATATAGTTTCACCTAATTCATTTTGCGGAAATGAGTCTTCAATCTCTTGCGCAATAGCTACCGCTCTGTTTCGATTTTCAAGGAACTCTTGTCCAAATTGAGCTACCATGTGTTCGTACAAAGTGTCCTCCACAATGTCTTCGTCGGCTACCACTTCCGCTGATGATAAGGACATTGCTAAAATGAGGGTCAACATCAACCCTAGTGACATGAGTGTTGCAACTAACATTTTCTTTCGCATAAAAAATCCTCCCTTTAGGAAAATATATTTGCCATATTAGTTTCAATAAGTCAATAGCATTTTGAATACGAAAAAATATCTTGATGGTTCATAGCTTCGTTTGATACAATCGTGATGATAACATAGGTGCTAACGCGAAGGAGTGACATCATGACATGAACATACTGTTTTGGAATACGAATATTCCCAAACGTGGAAATACAAAAGCGGATAACATAGATAGTTGTTTATTAAGCCTAGCCATAGAAAATCAAATTGACTTATTGATTCTTGCGGAATACGGGGAAAGCATGGGTCAACTTTGCAGAATCATAAGTAATCAATCTGGTACACAATATATTCCCATACCAAACCTAGGGGGCTGTACCAAAATAAAGGGCATAATAAATGGGAAATACAACATTGATACTCTCCACGAGCGCGACCGCTATCAAATTATAAAAATCTCAACTGTTTTTTACGACCTAATAGTGGCAATGATTCACAGCGACAGCAAGCGTTATTCAAGAAATAATCGCCAAGAAGAAATTTTGCGACAGTTTCACACCGCAATTGTGGACGAACAGGAAAAACATAAATGCAAAAACGTCTTGGCAATTGGCGACTTCAATGCAAATCCATTTGAGGAAGCTTGTTTAAGCGCGGGAAATTTATTCGCACTGCCCTTTGTTGATGGAGTTATTGGAAGCCCTACAAGGTGCATTGGCTATAGAGTTTACCAAAAATTTTATAATCCTACTTGGAAATTTTTTGGTAATAGAACAATCCCTTACACCACATACCATTATAATGACAGTGGAGACATGGCAAACTGCTACTGGAACATAATTGACCAAGTGGTGATTCGCCCAAGCCTTGTAAAAGCGTTTGATGACGATAAACTACGGATAATTTCCTGCACGAAAAAACACCAATTGCTAGACAACGGCAAGCCCGACAAAAAAAATTATAGCGACCATTTACCGCTATTTTGCGCCTTAAAGGAGGACTTGATATGACAAGCAGCATGTGGAATATCTCATTAGATGATGGTACTTTGGGAAACTTAACACCCCCTGATGAAATTGTGGCTATTCAATGTAAACATTTGGAGAATATGACGGGAGGAAAAATAATAGCAAAAATTTCACCTAATCGAGTTTATGACGATAACTACCCTGACGACAATACGTTTAAGTTTGAGTTTTTCCTAACTTCGACATTTACGCCAGCTTACAAGTATTCGGTTATGTTCATCTCTCATAAAATTGAATACTACCCGTTGACCGTCGAAATTGACCATGACATAGCCAAAGAAATGGATATATCCATCTTCGTGACAGCTAACGATGAAGAAGAATTTATATCCATATTGTCAAAAATAATCAACTCGGAAAAGGTGAAAAAGGTAATTAATTCGCTTTATAGTATGATTAAAAGCCATGAACGCAAAAATGATGCGTTTTTTGAAAAAAGGGTAGTAAAGGTAAACGAAAATGGAATAATATCACGCTACTAGAGGATGAAATGTGTAAAAACATTTCAATCAAAACAAAAAACAGGAGGAATTTTAATGTCAGTTTTAAGTAATTTCACCAAAGCCGACAGGGACGCGAGTTTGCCCATTATAGACAAACTACTTGAATGCGCTCAAATTGCGCGTCAGAAAGGCGTACTCGCCCTTGAAGACAACACCAAACAGCAGGAAAATGAATTTCTAATTTTCGCGCTTATGCTTGTGGTTGACGGCGTTGACCCTGCGCTAATCAAGGGGATTTTGGAAACGCTAATCAGTACCGAGAACCACACAGGAATTGAGTTATTGGAACGCATATTAATTACCGAAGGTGTTCTCTCTGTGCAAGCTGGAGAAAGCCCGCGTTTATTGGAAATGAAACTTCTATGCTTCTTGGGCGAAGACTACCTAAAGCAACGAGGGCATTTCCCAATTCCCGCCGCTGGCGAATCCATTGAACATCGAATAAATCTGCTGTACAGAAAAAAACCCGCAAAGTGGGCAGAAAATGCCGAATTTGGCAACACCATTCTAAAATTGGAAAATGATTTCATTCAAAACGTCTTCCGAGATATAGCCCAGAAAGACCTAACCCTAGCCATATGCGGCGCAAGCGAAGCCGCAGCAACAAAGCTAATGTCCAATCTATCAAAACGCCTAGCACTAATGATTTTGGACGACATAAAAACCTTCGCAGACCAAATTCAAGAAAGCGAAATTCAAGCCGCACAAGAAAAAATGCTAGACACCATAAAAAAGCTGGCTGAATCCATAAACCCACAAGCAGGAGACGGCGTAATCCAAATAACCACAGGAAGCGGCACAGCCGCCTTTCGCCGATAACATGTATTGGCAGCTACGCATACGTCACGAAGCCATGAACAATTTCCAAGACAACAAAAAAACCTCCGCCATATACAACAGGCAGGAGGTTTTTTCTTTTACTAGCCAACACGGCTTCGAGACGTACCCAAAAGCCCTACATACCCAAAACCGGCGTTAGCTCCTCGCTTAGAGGTCGGATGTTACGTTTACTCGGTGATTGCGGGTGTATTCCCTTCCGAAGAAGCTAAGGCAGTAAAGACCCGCTAATGCTATAACAACATATATTATACGGCTTATGATGCCTTCCATTCCGCCAAAGATTACGGCGATTACGTCAAATCTGAAAAGCCCGATAAGCCCCCAATTTACAGCACCAAGAATTACAAGCGATAGACAAATATAGTCCAAAACTCTGGTTGTTGACGAGTTCATTATAATTTCCTCCTTCCGTCAGATGGCTTGCATGTTAATTCGCAAGCTACAGTTCCTATTATCTCTCACGGCGAAGAAAATATGCTTGTTGAAATTTTGAAATTTTTTTCTGTTTTGTAAACTTCAATTTTGATAATTTTCGTAATATGCCAACCCCAACTGCGTGCGGTTGGTGACGTTTAGTTTTTCCATTATTACTACTATGTTGTTGCGTACTGTGCCTTCGCTTAGAAAAAGGGTTGCGGCTATTTCTTTGTTTGTTTGACCTTGCGCTACTAGGCGGGTGATGTCTTTTTCGCGTGGGGTTAGGCTGTTTAGGGCTGGGTTTTCTGTGGGGGCTAGTTTGCGTAGTACGTCTGCGCCCAGAACTCCTGTGCCTTCTAACATTAGGCGTAGTTTGCCTGCTATTTGGTCGATTTTGTCGGTTTTTAACAGATAGCCGTCTGCGCCTGCGGCTAAGGCTTGCTGTATGTTTTGGCGGTCGTCGAAAGTGGTTAGCATCATTATTCTTGTTTGTGGATAGCGGGTTTTTATTAGGCGCGTTGCGGCTATGCCGTCCATGTTTGGCATTCTTATGTCCATTAGAATTGCGTCGGGAGGTTCTTTTTCGCATAGTTCTAATGCTTTCGCGCCGTCGTTGGCGCAGCCTATTACTTGAATGTCTTCTTGGCGACGTAGGCTTATTTCCAAACTGCTTGAAATTAATGGGTCGTCGTCAACTATTAGCAATCGCATCAAAATCTCTCATTTCTTAGCGGAATAACGCAGATTACTCGAAAATTTCCGTCAGAAGCGTCTGACGATAAACTGCCGCCTACTGCCGCCGCTCTGTGTCGTAAATTTCTTAGCCCGCTTCCTGTTTTTGCTTTTATTCCGCTTGTTTTATTTTCTACGCACAGCCTTATAATATGCGGCGTTGCGTCTAGGTTTACTGTTACATTTTTTCCTTTTGCGTGCTTTGCTGCGTTTGTTAATGCTTCGCTTAAACAGGCTTCCAGCGTACTCCAGATATGCACTGGAACATTATTGGTGTTTCCGAAAATGTTAAACGCCACCGTTGATGGAAATTTTTCGCAAATTTCGCGAAGCGCGTCAACCTCCAGCGCGGTAACAGGCGCGAGATTATGCACCGCTTCGCGGATTTTATTTACGCCTACGTCTAGGCGTTCCAATGCGGAATCGTATAGACGCAACGCAGTTTCACTGGTGGTGCTGTCCATTTCGCCACGCGCCGTTTGCAACGATATAAACGCCGCTACTATTTCATGACCCGCGTTATCGTGAATTTCTCTTGCTATCCTTGCGCGCTCGCTTACTACTGTCATGCGTTCTATTTGCGCCGTTGCGGATAATAGGTCGCTTTGTAAGGATTCTAATTCGTAGTATCGCCCAGCTTCCGTATCGCGGCGGCTTAAACTGCGTTCGCATTCCTTTTCCCATAATCCCAAAAATAACCCGCCAATCCCGCCAAGTGCAACAATAGCGGAAATTTCCAAACTAACCACCGCCGCAAAAATCACAGCAATACCAACAAAATACACCCGATAATAAAACCCCGCAAACAATGCCAAAATCAACGCCCACGGATTAATTACAACACAAAGCAAACAATCAAACAATACAGTCCATTTGTACCGCGGAAATCGCCACCGAAAAAGCGACAGGCAAACCATTGTCAAAATCAGAAAAAAGCCCGCTGTTTCGCCGCCAAGCGAAAATGCAAACCACTGCACAAACAACAGGCAAAATCCAAAAATCATAATTGTGATATAAAATGTTTTGGTGATAGAGTTCATATAATCCTTCTCCAAACGAAGCTAGTAATTAGAGCATAACACAACGCAAACAGAATCGCCAAGCAATGTTGGAGCGGTGAAATCAAGGCGGTGTTATATAATGCGAAAATAGTTGCGCTATTCACAAATGTTTCATATAATGCAAGCAGCGTATCAAAGGAGGAATTTTCGCAATGGTTATAGTTGATACCCGCTACAATGTGCTATTTACAAAAATCTTAAACATGAGACATCTCATACTAGGGCAAGAAGGCAAACTAAAAGAGGAGTTTATGCCTTTTCAAGTGCTGTCAATCCCTGATGAGGCACCCATGGAAATTACAAGAATGATAACCACCACAAAATATGGACATTCTACCCTGCAAATGTCAATGGTAGGAAGCACCTTTTGCACCACCTATGATGATAAATACAATACCGATTGGGAAAAGTGTTACAATTATTTGGACGAAAAGTATAAAAAAATATACGATGTAATAGTCGAGTTGCAACCCGAAAGAATACTCACACAAGGTTTTGTTTTAAACGTCTTCAAAGAAAACCCTAATCCTATATCGTTTTTGCGCAACAAGATTCAGATACTACAAACAGAGCAGCATTTGAGTACATTAATCTGCAAATTCGCTACTAAAACAGCGGCGGGATTTACTGTAAATGTTCAACTTTCCAACGCGCAAGACACTGTTGCTAATGCAGAAGGTTTGCTAATCCAAATAGAAACTAACGATATTTTATCAACAAAGGAAAACAATAGTTATGTATCAACAAAAGAAACCGCTGGGCAATTATTAACAAATTTAAGCGAAATATATTCAAAACTAGATAGTTTTATAGATTCGGGGGTGCTTACCATATGATGTACACAGAAACGCACTCAACTGTAGATTTTTTTGCATTGCAACCTCGTTCTGATGTTGCTGTAATCACGAATCCTGTTAGATTAAACGCACCGTCTTTAAAAGATTATTTTTTTGAACACATTGATTCCGATTCTGCCATAGATAAATACCCAGACCATTATTCACTAATCCTAGTTGAGTCCGAAGATGAGTATGGTATCAGTTATGGTCGATTACTGCATGTTTCGAATTCAATTGAAAATTTAAATATGTATGCCGCATTCAATAACTTCAAATATGCGTTATTACATTACGTAACTGGTCGCAATTTATTGTAAGGGAATATGCATATGGGCAAACTAACGATTACCTTTAACGAATTTGATAGAATCCGCATACCAATCCATTATTGTGGGCAAGCAGGTATAACTAAAAAATTTCCCACAATTGTAGATACAGGTTCAAATGCCAACTATTTGGGTTTAAGTCACATAACGGCACTTGACTACCAAGTGGAAAAGATTCCGCAGTTTGAGTCTTTAGTTGCAATGCATGGGATTACAGGAGATACTAGCAGATTCCCGCGACCATGGCCAAATTCAAACGAAAGAATATACGCCGCATACAGGATACAGTTGAAGGCACTTGCACTGGACAAACACACTATAATACCATCTCCCTTTGTCCATGTGCCTGTGTCTTTTTGCGTGCAAAATAAACAAATTAGAAATCTCAAGTTTGAACACAAAAACTTAGCACTAATAGGCACGGATATTTTGCGCGAATTAAATTATGGGATAAACATAGACGACAGCGCGAAGCCCTTATTCACATTTTCAAAGCCAACCCGCAACATTCCAAAACGCACGGAAGAACCCGACCGCGTTGAATTTCACGATTAGGGCGTGTTCGCATTACGAACACGCCCTAGATTATCCTTAGAATTTGGTTTCCCCAAGGTCTTTTTTTTATTGCCTAGGAAACTGTTCATGGCTTCGTGGCATATGCTGTAGCTTGCCAATGCAGGTCATTGGCGAAATGCGGCTGTGCCGCCGTTCATATAATCCTTCTTTTACCGCCATATAACAAATATGCGGCGGCGAATAAAATCAAAGCTAACAAACAAACCCAGTACATAGGCGTTATGCCGTAATTCAAAAGTATTCCGATAGCCCTTGCGGCCCAATGCGAAGGAAACAGCACGCCAAGATAGAAAATAGCTGTTGGAAGCATCTCTAGCGGAAGGGTAAGCCCACCGATACTGGCGGCCGTCATTGCCAAAACAGTAAAGACGGCTACACTGGATTCCTTATCCTTAAACAGACAACTCCAAACAAAACTTAATCCAACAAAAGTAGCGGCAAGCAAAGCATAGCACAATGCAAGTGGAATCGCCAACAACAGACCCCAACCACGAATAACAACCCCCAGCGTGCAAACGATTGCAATAATACCAATCATAGGAATCATAGCGGCAAAGAAATTTTGCACAAGATAATCCCGCATAGTGACAGGCCCTGCCAAAATTCTAATAACCACGCCATCAATTTTATCGCGCTGAATCCCCCGCGCCATAAAGAACGCCCCAAACATAAACGACGTAGCCAAAATATAAAATCCATCGTCGAGAAAAATCACAGCCAACACAGGCAACAGACAATTAGCAATCAGCGAAAAAGGACTAAGAAACCCACGCCGCAAAGAGTATTTAAAAACAGTTAAATTCACAGCGGTCGCCTCCTTTCAATGTAAAAACAGTTAAATTCACAGTGGCCGTCTCCTTCCAATAATTGCAACAACGCAAGCCATAACCGCCGTAAACGCAATAAGAATCCCAAGTCCTAAAAACGCGCCGCCCATATCGGGATTATAAAACCCCGAACGATTAATAGCCAGCATACCCGCCGAAAAAGGCGTTCCGTAAGTAGAAAGAAAACCACCAACAACAGGCAAAGACTGCGCAAAAACAAAAAATCCAAACGACATAACAAAAGCAATTACTTCAACAGCAATACTGGCGGTAGCTTTTTTCTCAAGCGTTAATGACAGCAGCACCCCAAGAAGTTGCGCAAACAAAGCCATAAAAAACAAAGCCGCAAAAATCATAGCAAAATTGCCCAAGTAAACATAAAAGAAAAAATGTCCAATACCCAAAATCAAAAGATTAGAAACCATCAAAAAAACGATACTAGCCGCAATAGCCGCAAAGAAATGAGTATTCAACGAAACAGGAGTGGCAAGCAAACGCCAGCGTCTTTCGCTTTTGAAATCTAAAAAAATGTAGTCAACGATATAAGTTCCGCCAATAAGCTGAAACAACATTGCGATAAACACAGTCTGATTAGTGGTTGCTGTGCTGTAAACAACATAGTCATACTCCGCAGCAGATGTCAGATACACCAAGTTATTAAGAACAACCAACCCAACAGGCAACAATACATACAACAAAATTCCCATAGGCTCGACACATGCCCGTTTTAAATAATGTTTGAAAACTGTAAAAAACATCATTGCCCCTCCTTATCGTCGCGAAGTTTCTTGCCTGTAAGAGTGAGGAAAACATCTTCTAAGTTGGGCTTATCTGCCGAAATATTAGCAACCCCACCATGCCGCATTGCAATTTCCATAATACGATTAAGATTTCCGCTATCCGCGCCAGAAACAATTACATAAGTGCTGCCGCTAACAACAACGCTTTTTACCCCAGAAATCGCCCGAATATCTTCAGTAAGCGCGTCAGAAGGCATAACCGCAGTTAAACGAACCGTGTCCTCATACTGAATACGCCCCACAAGTTCATCAAGCGTACCGCCTGCAATAACCCGTCCCGCGTCCATTATGGCAATCCGATTGCAAATAGCCTGCACTTCCTCCATATAATGCGAGGTATAAACCACAGTGGTACCTTCCGCAGTAATCTGCTTAACCGATTCCAAAATATGATTGCGCGATTGCGGGTCAATACCAACAGTGGGTTCGTCCATAATAAGCAGCTTTGGCCGATGCACCAGCGCGCAACCAATATTAAGCCGACGTTGCATTCCCCCAGAAAATTTGCTAGGACGCTTTTTTGCATGTTCCGAAAGCCCCACAAATTCCAAAACCCGAGCAACATTCTGCGAAAGCTCTGCACCACGAAGCCCATACAAACTCCCGAAATATCGCAAATTCTCACCCGCAGATAAATCTGTAAAAACCGTAATTTCCTGCGTAACAATGCCCATATCCTTCTTAATCAAAACATTATTAACGCCCTGCGCCAATCCAAACACAGAAATTTCCCCACCATCAACCCCAACAAGCCCACACAATGCTCGTATTGCCGTAGTCTTACCAGCTCCATTAGGCCCAAGTAATCCCAAAATCTCCCCTTGCTGAATTTCTAAATCTAGGTGGTCTAGTGCCATCATCTCGCCATATCTTTTCACAACATTTTTCATGCTTGCTATAACCATAAAAAATCGCCTCCAAAAATAATCTTGTACGGAAGTGCGAAAACATTAACCTCCTCTGTCGCTAAAGTCTGCGTAAAAGCCCGCAGACTTAGCTCGTCGTTGGTAAATGTTTTCAGCATTCCGTATAATTAGATTATCCCAGAATGCGATAGGTTATAGAAGTTACATTTGTCACGATTACAACGAAGCGGGGACAGAGTGTAAATATGGTATACGGAAGTGCGAAAACATTAACCTCCTCTGTCGCTCAAGTCTGCGTAAGAGCCCGCAGACTTAGCTCGTCGTCGGTAAATGTTTTCGGCATTCCGTACAGCAAAGTGAAAATTCTGATATAATCAGCAAAATTAAACCAGATGGGGGAAATGCAATGATATGTAAAAATTGTGGAGAAGTCGTAAGCAGTACAGGACGCGTATGCGGCGCGTGTGGCACATGGAACTCATCAAACCAATCAAGTGACACCACTTCTTCCGCCCAACAAAATACACACATAGCGCAGTCAACCGATTTTGATGCTTTTTCCGCTAAAACAGACTTTTTCGCAGAATTTAAGCGGCTAACAAAAAGCGTTGCATTCATTCTAGGGTGCTTGCTGATTACCATTGGTGCGGCTGGGAGCATTTTTGTTGATTTCACTTGGCTCAGGATTTTTGATATAGCACTTATAGCCGTTCAGATAACCGCATTATGGATTTTAGTTGTTGCGGCGTTTTCCAGCACTGCTTACAAAAAAACTTTGACAGCACTTTCAATGCTCAAAGCTTCTGTTGATGTAAGTCAAGAACATTTTAATCATCAGAAACTACGCTGAGACACAACAACAATGTGACATAAAAAATAACCCGCCACAATTTAACTTGTAACGGGCTTTATCGTTCAATTCTA
>Ga0123355_10009531_pt1 | contig 14783 bp, 12 predicted proteins | sample TergutEmb28metaG_3_FD_89872 | JGI IMG/M metagenome (GOLD analysis project Ga0123355, IMG submission 89872) | Embiratermes neotenicus P1 segment gut microbial communities from Petit-Saut dam, French Guiana - Emb289 P1 | ecosystem: Host-associated > Arthropoda: Insects > Digestive system > Gut ...
CGACAGGCTCGTGCTGTGCCGATTGCGGAGCGATTTACGCGAATTGCGCCGGTTGCGCAGTGTGTGCAACATGCGATGAGTGCAACGAATTTCCATGCGAATGTCCTGACTGTAATCTTATTTTAGAGGACTTTGGTACTGCTAATCCCGGCGATGATGTTTATGCAGTTGTTGATGTGGATTTTAATGATGTTTACGAAGTGACGGTTTTCTGGAACGAATATAACGACGGCGAAGGAAGATATCTTGTTTATGGTGTAGAATTCATTGTTAAAGAAGGTAGTGTCATAATTATCCTTACTGGAGATTTCACTGAAGACTTGGATGTAGGAACCCACACTTTCCTAGTCACTTTTCTCGATGAACATGAAGATGTGATTGATTATACGGTTTTAACTTTGGTAATTGTCGCTGATGGCAACATCGAATCTCCTGAAACAGGCGTGGCAAGTCTTGCCATTGGAGTAGTTGCACTGTTTACAATTGGCGGCTTAATATTCATTATAGTAAAGAAAGCGTATAAAGTGAAAGTGTAATACCTAAAAAAATGAATCGGACTCCGAACGGAGTCCGATTTTAATTATAGTCTTAAAATATGACTTCTGGAGGTATTGACAAACATCACAAAGTGTGTTATAATTAATATAATTACGCATGCGATGTTGCTCGAACTTCACCAAAAGTCCAATTCGACAGCATCAGTATAGCGTGAATAAATTAAAGTGCGGCTACATTAATTTCCGCATGAAAGGTGATACTATCATGACTACAGAAGTAAAAAAGTCGATTATCGAAAAATATGGACTCAAAGAGGGAGACACTGGTTCTCCCGAGGTGCAGGTAGCTATTTTGACCTACCGCATCAACCACTTGACCGAGCATTTGAAAGTGAATAAAAAAGACCATCACAGTCGTCGCGGCTTGTTGAAAATGGTCGGAGCGCGTCGTAGTTTGCTTGGCTACTTGCAAAAGAAAGATATCGCACGCTATCGTGCAATTATCGAGAAGTTGGGACTAAGAAGATAAAGCGGGGATGTCTAAACGGCAAACCACCCCGTCGCCATGCGCGACTTTCTACAATTTATAAAGTTTTTGGGGGTTGTAGGGGGCTTTTTTCAAGAAGTCCCCTATGCCTTTAAGGTTTCCGCTTGAAAAATATATTTTCAAGCGATTTTAGGAGAGAAAAATATGACATTAGGATATCCAAATCACAAGACGTACACCACCACAGTCGGCGGGCGCGAGCTCAAAGTCGAAGTGGGCAAATTTGCTCCGCTGGCTAACGGAGCGGCGTTGCTGACCTACGGCGACACTACAATTTTAGCAACGGCAGCAGCCTCTGACCGCCCGCGTGACGGCATTGATTACATGCCGTTAGCTGTTGACTTTGAAGAAAAACTCTACGCCGTCGGGCGCATCCCGGGGGGATATATCCGCCGCGAGGGACGACCCAGTGAAAAAGCAATACTCACTGCACGTGTAATCGACCGCCCGATCCGCCCGCTGTTCCCTGCGGACTTGCGCAACGACATTGCGGTGAATCTTATGGTCCTTAGTGTGGACAATGACTGCCAGCCAGAGTTTGTGGGCATGGTGGGTGCGTCCATTGCGCTCAGCATTTCCGACATTCCGTGGGCAGGTCCTATCGGCGGAGTTATGACCGGCTTGGTCGACGGCGAAATTGTTATCAACCCAACGAGCGAGCAGCGCAAGAAGAGCGACCTTGCTCTCACAGTTGCCGCCTCTGCGGAAAAAGTGGTCATGATTGAAGCGGGCGCGAACGAAGTCGACGACGACGTTATGTACGACGCAATTATGAAGTCACACGAGGAAATCAAGAAAATTTGCAAATTCATCGACGGAATCGTTGCCGACGTGGGCAAGCCGAAGTTCGAGTACACCTCAGTTGATTTCGATACCGAGATGTTCGACAAAATCTACAACTTCTGCCGTGAGCGGGTGCAACACGCCCTCGACACGGACGACAAAAATGTCCGTGATGCGCGCATGAAACCCGTCATCGAGGACATCATCGCCACCTTTGGCGAGGAATACGAGAACATCGCCAAGCAAGTCGGCGAACTGACGTACAAAATCCAGAAGAAAATCGTCCGCGAATGGCTGCTTAAAGACAAAAAGCGCGTGGACGGACGCAGCATGACACAAATTCGCGGCTTGTACGCCGAGGTGGACACGCTCCCCCGCGTACACGGAAGTGCCGTATTCGCGCGCGGGCAGACGCAAGTTCTGACTGTCGCCACGCTTGGCATGATGAGCGAAGCGCAAAATCTGGACACTATCGACGAGGACGAAAGCAAGCGTTACATGCACCACTACAACTTCCCGTCCTTTTCGGTGGGCGAAGCTCGCCCCAGCCGTGGGCCGGGTCGCCGTGAGATTGGTCACGGGGCTCTTGCCGAGCGTTCGCTGTTGCCTGTCCTACCTAAAGTCGAAGATTTCCCATACTCTATTCGCCTAGTGAGCGAGATTCTCTCGTCCAATGGCTCGACTTCGCAAGGTGCGGTTTGTGCATCCACTCTCGCCCTCATGGCGGCAGGAGTGCCCATTACTGCACCCGTTGCGGGAATCTCGTGCGGTCTGATCACCGACGAGGACGGCAGCTGGGACATCATGATGGACATCCAAGGGCTTGAGGACTTCTACGGCGACATGGACTTCAAGGTCGCAGGTACGAAAAAGGGTATCACTGCAATCCAAATGGACCTCAAGGTGGACGGACTGACCCCCGAAATAATCCGCGCTGCGCTCGACATGACCAAAGGCGGACGTGAGTTCATCATCGACGACATTATCTGCAAAGCCATCCCCGAGCCGCGCGCCGACATCAGCGAGTGGGCACCAAAAATGCTCATCATGAAAGTCAAAGTGGAGAAAATCCGCGAAATCATCGGCAAAGGCGGCGAGGTCATTCAGAAAATCGTTGCCGATACAGGTGCGAAAATTGATATTGACGATGACGGCACAGTGTATATCGCCTCGCCGAGCAATGCCAGTGCCGAAGCGGCGAAGAAAATTATCGAGGGCATCGTCTTTGAACCCGAAGTGGGCATGATTTTCACGGGCAAAGTTGCCGCTGTCTTCCCAATCGGATGCAAAGTGGAGTTCAGCCCCGGCAAATTTGGCTTTTTGCACATTCGTAACTACGATGTTGGACGCACTGAGACTCTCGAGGGTCTTGTAGATGTGGGCGACGAAATTACAGTCAAATATATCGGCAGCGACGACAAGGGCATGAATCTGTCGCGCAAGGCGACACTTCCGGGCGGTGACGTACCGGATGAGCGCCCTCCACGCGGTCCACGACCAAGTGGCGGAGGCGGCGGAAGACCTCCGCGATCGGGAGACCGACCTCGCCCAAGCGGCGATCGTCCACCGCGCAGCGATTATCGTCCGAATCCTTCGAGCGACCGTCCTCCAAAGAGTGACTATACTCCCAATCCTGCGGCAGACAAACCGCCGCGCAGTGAGTATACACCCACTCCTAAACCCGAAGCAACCGCACCAGTCGAAGAGACCAAGAAAAAGCGCGGCTTGTTCGGCAAGAAAGACTAGTAAATATAAATAAAGGGAATACTATATGCAGTATTCCCTTTATGAACTCTTACCTCAAGGAGAGGCGATATGAAAAAACGTATTAGTTTGATATGCGGAATTTTGGCAATGTCTGTGTTATTCGCAGCCTGTAGCATCTTGGCGCAAACTCGACCGAGTGAAACTACTGCGACAACCGATAGTAATGGTACTTTATCAGAGCATAACTGGTCACCCAATCCCAACGACTGTCCTAATATTGCCCCCGAGCTTGCCATTCGGATGAGGAAAGCCTATTGGCAGTTCATCGGCGGCAGTCTCGACGAATTCCCTATCTACTGCGAGTGGACATCGACATATCACACTCCCGATATTGTGCTGGTTCAACGCTATTTTGGCAATATCGGTGGTATGGAGATTGCATTCATGCACGCGGGAATGGCGTATCCCGATGTTATTCGCGAAGTTGACATTGCAGGTTATGAGTTTGTGTTCAGCAGCGGACAGGAGCTGTACGCATACAAAAATGGACACTTTTACTCCATCTTGCAAGCATATGAGACCGATCTGCTGACGCGCCAAGATGTAGGCACGATTTGGAATTTGTTTAATACTAGGCTCAACTGGCATTCTAATCCGAACGACTGCCCTAACGTCGACCCCGAGCTAGCTTTGCATCTACGAAAAGCCTATTGGAGATTTCATGGCGGAAACATTTTCGACTTCCCAATCCGCACTGAGTGGGAACTACTCGGCGAGCATCGAGTTACCTATACGACATCCGATATTGTTGTCGTGGCTAGCTACATCGGCACGATCGCAGGTATGCCGATAGTGATTATGGACCGAGGGCAGGTGCACCAAATGGCGCATCGCTATTTTGATGTAGCGGGTTATCAATTCATGCTGGGTACGCTGGATACAGAAATATACGCCCACAGAAACGGCAACTTTTATGCTATAGAAGACGCATATAACAGCGGAATTTTGACCGCTGCGGATGTTGGCGTAATATGGAACTTGATGTACAGACAATAACCAAAAGGACATTTGCAAGAATGTCCTTTTACTATTCGTTATAAAAACTTCTTGACATTGCCCCTCTCCCATGGTATACTATAATTATCATACCAAATTTGCCTAGGAGACAAAATAAAAACTCTTGTAAAAAAGATTTTAGCCTCTACTTTAGTCCTTATTATACTTATGTCGTCGATAATATTTAGCGGAGCTACGTTCACAAACGACGACTACAATTCATATATTGATATTGAAGACTTAGCCGAAAATATGCAGGCAGTATACGCTGCCCGCAAATTCAGAGAAGAGTATACTGCTGTAAACTTCGGCAGATACACGCAATACACCACTATACAGTACCCCGACAACTTCGGCGGTATGTTTATTGACGAAAACAATGTACTGCACATAAACTATGTTGGCGACAAAGCCGAATTCTCCGGCAACAGAAATGTCTGCGATTATATTGTTTTTGTACCGGTACAGTTTAGCTATAATGAGTTGTATAGAATTGTGGAATTGCTTCGTTATGTCGCGGAGATATATAATATAAACTCTTTTGCTGTTAATGAAATTACAAATAGAGTGGATGTTTCTGCGCCTGTTGAAAATCGCGATAGTTTAATTGTCTTTTTGATGAACAACTTACATGGCTTTGATGTTTCGGCTATTGAGTTTACGGAAGCAAGTGAATTTGTTCAATCAAACCTTCCTGCAGGCACGGGCATTTATTATTTTACAACAGGCTACAATGCCATAAGAGGAAATGGCAGGGCGGGTTTTGTTACTGCAGCACATGTTGTAAGCCCTGACGAATATGTTGTATTCAATCGTTCTATTATTGGCAGGGCTTCAAGAACACTTTGGCGTTTTCAAGGAGATATGGATGCAGCATTCGTTGAATATATGCCTATCAGAAATAATGCAACTCCTTTGACAGTTGGGGGATTTCATACGCATGGGGGATATAGAAGTTTACACATTGCTGGGCTGGAAACCCGTCAACAAATAACAGTCGGAATGCAGGTTGTTTCGCATGGCATAAGATCAGGATGGAGAACCGGAGTGGTGTCAAGTAGGAGTTCCAATGAAACTATGAATGGCGTCAATTTCACACGACAAATTGTTCTTACTATGCGATCGGCGCAAGGAGACAGTGGCGGTCCTGTATTGAGACAGTGGTCAACAGTCGTATTACCAGGAATGCCAGCACCAGCTGGCGTAATGGGTATTGTAATCGGCGGTCGGGCTAATGCAGGTCAAACTCTTGTATCAAGCGCAGAGTTGATTAATGAGCGATTTAACTTAACAACGATAATTAGGTGATTTATGAAAATATCCTACTTCGTATTTGCAGCTGTTCTTATCATAACGTCATTATTATCCTGTTCGAACAATGTCGAAATGGATGAAAACCTAGCTGATAAGCTTAGTGATGTTTTCCTTGAGTATGCGAATGAATTAAATATTCATAGCATGTCGATTTGCGAAAGAAGAAATAGAATAGTTATCGAAGCATACAGACGTGACCGACAGAACATAAGAAATATGCTATACGAAAACATTGATGGCTTTAATCGCAATATGGTGCGTTTTGAACGACCATCTGAACCATGGATACCTTTAGCATTATGAAAAACATCAGGCACTTAATTACTCTAATTCTCATCATCATAGTATTACTATCTTCCTGTTCCGACCTCAGCATCAACACCGATGAAAACTTCGATTTAATCTATCAAGATATCTTCGACTTTCTATCCGATTATATGATGGAGCTAAGCATAAATACTATTTCGATATGTGACCGCCAAAACAGAATCATTATAGCTACAACACGCATACGTTATCGAAGAGGGATATTAAATGAATTGTACGATAACTTCGAGAGTTTTAACCGCGACATGATACGATTTGAGCTATCTACACCTAGTGTACACTGGCCACCTGAATATTGGACAAATTGACGCATGAAACATATTAGATATTTATTCACTTCAATTCTTATACTCGCAATACTACTGGCTTCCTGTTCCTCCGAATTGCCTGCTGACGAAATGTTCAAGTTGGTTATCGACTCACATCCAACCGAAATTCAAATCGGCGAACAGGTGACTTTCGTGGCAAGATTGGTAAATCTAATGGATGAAGATTTTACGCTTGCTCACGACATTCCGCTGATTTCGCTGTTCGTGCGCCATGTCACTATTGATGCGCCCGAAAACACGACCGCTGCTGCGATTTCTTCAGAAATTGAAGCAAATGGATACATTGAGCGCAGACTCAGTGTGAATCCGACGTATGCCGGAGAATTTTATTTGCGCGCTCAAACAAGTTTCATGATTGGTAGGCGATTATTCAGCTTTTATACGGATGATGTTTTGCTTAATATAACAGGATAACAAAAGACCACTCGACGGAGTGGTCTTTTGTGTTTGTTGCAAAATAACGGCTTGCGGGCTGTTGCATTCATCTTGCTTGAAAGTTTTACGACTACATCGCCGCACAGACGAGAAAAACACTCGCCCTTTGGCGACGATTTCGCTCCAAACTTTCGCACAAGTGCAACTAGCCCTCCAGCCTCACGCTGCCGCTAATTTATACTCAAACCACTTCAAAAGTGTCCACTTTTGAAGCAGCGATTCCACGAATCGCTGACAGCGCGAATGCGCTGTTGGTGCTCGTGTTATAGGCAAACATCGGCGGCGACTCCGCCGACAAGCTATGCTTGCACTTGAAAATTGCCTTGCAATTTTCAAGTGGTTTGACTATATAATCAACTTATCTTCTCTAGGCGGTTTTTTCGTAAACTTCATCCAGTTATAAAACTTGCCGTTCTTCTTGAGAGACAAATATCCGATAATCCAAACGATAATTCCGCCGACCATGTTCGCCATAAAGTCGTTCATAGTGTCGTATAATGCCTCTTGTCCTTCAAGCGGCACTCGTGTGCCGTCGAGATATTGTCTTGCCCAACGTTGCATGTTGCCGTCGAACAACCAGTCTATACTGAACTCATATATCTCCCACACCACACCGACTGTCATGGCAAAGCAAAATGCTGCTGCGGAGATGAACATTGGCGAGTAGCCTTTCGGTAACTCGTTGTCTTTGTGCATGACTTTTATGAGCATGAATCCTAGTATGACGAGTAATCCGCCGCTGTATGCGTGCATGACTTTGTCCCATTGCCATATCACGAAGTACAAGTCGAGCGTGCTGCCTAAGTAGCTTGACGAAAACATAAATATACCCCACGCAGCTATCATTCCTTTGGGTGCAATAAGGCGAGCGCGCCAAATAATAAATGCAGGCGTCAGAGTGAGCAGTATTGTCACCATGTGATTGCTCAGTACAAGCGGGCGCAACGGCACCCAGAAGAAGTAACCATAGTAGCCAACAGTATTTTCTACGTCTGACGTGAAGAAAATGATAGTACAAGCGATGAATGTGATGGACATAATCGCCACAAGTAAACCGAAAAATGCTTTTTCGATTGATATTTTTTTCATTGATTTCTTTCCCTTCGATTAATTGAGCATAAAACATCTCATTATACCACATTCCCTGATCTTTTGCAAGCTTTTGTGATCAAAACATCACTTGATCACCACATTTTCCTCGCCCAATAGCACTCGGAGTTGCTCAAGCAGAACCTCGCTTGCATCAATGCGTCGGTCGGTCGGATGATAACTGCTTGTCGAGCAGTCAAAGAAAATCACAATATCATCGCCACGAAAGCTTTCGAACAATTTCAGAGCCTCCATGTGTTGCGCAGAGCTCAGCTTGTCGATGCGGAGATAGAGTTTTTTCACCTCTGTTCGTGCTGACGAGCTGGTCTTGTGCCGCGATGATGCCCGGTTAAATTCCGCTCCACATGCTTCGCGTTGCATGGCAATCAGTTTAGCGAGTGGAAATTCGGGCAAGTCAGGGTAGACTTGCGGTGCTACAGCTGCCGCGCCGAAGAGACCCATCTGCCCCTCGATTTTACCGCGAGCATCAGCAGAAACCGAGTCAAGTAGTTGGTCGCATGCCGCGTCAAGCGAACTTCGAGTCTTGCCGAAGCAGTCAAATGCTCCTGACGCGATAAGTGCGTGTAGCTGATTTTTATTTAAGCCCTCCACACGCTCGACAAAATTATGCAAATCGGTGAAATTTCCATTTTGCACTCGCTCTGTCACGATTTTCGAGGCAAAAGTATGGTTCATATGCTTGATTGCACATAAAGCAAAAAGCACTTCGCGACTGTTCGCAGGAAAGAAATCTACGCCGCTTGTGTTAATGCAAGGAGGACGCAACGTGACGCCAACTTTGGCATAATCTTCGAGATACTCGCGGTTGGCACCAAAGGGAGTCATCAACGCCGCCATATAGCAAGAAGGATGGTTGGCTTTCAAGTAGGCGGTGTGGTAGCTGATCACGGCGTAAGCTGCCGCGTGTGCTTTCGGGAACGCATATCCGGCAAATTTGAGCAAAAAATCGAACAGCTCTGCTGCTGATTTCTCGGTCAATTCAGGAGTTCTAGCCACGGCGGCAGCGACAAACCTGCTGCGCTCGTTCTCGAGTTGGTCGAGCTTGCGTCCTGCCATCAATCGGCGCACGATATCGCCCTTGCCATAGCTGTAGCCTGCAACATCATGCAGAATTTCCATGACCTGCTCCTGATATGTGATGCAGCCGGCGGTGGGAGCGAGAATTTGCTCAACAGCGGGGATTGGATGAGCAGGGCGACGATTGCCAAGCGCGCGGTTTTCGAGAAATTTCGGGATGAACTCCATCGGACCTGGGCGGTAAAGTGCCAGTGCTGCTATCAAATCGTCCAATTTGTTCGGCTTCATGCGAGTGAGTAAACGACGCATTCCGGGGCTTTCGAGTTGGAAAAGTCCTGCTGTTTGTCCGCTGCCTATTAGTCGAAATGTAGCTTTATCGTCTAATGCTAGATGCTGCGGCTCAAGCCTTACTTCCGCAGATTTTGCCGCTTGTGCGACGATTGTGAGATAGCGCAAACCTAGGAAGTCGAACTTGACAAATCCCAGTTGCTCGGATACGTCCTTGTCGTACTGTGTCAGCATTACGTCTCCGCTATAGCAAGTGGGCATCAGCTCTCCCACCGGTGCACCCGTAATGATAACTCCGGCAGCGTGAGTGGTGACGTGACGCGGCATGCCCTCAATCGTACGCGCAAGTTGAAGCAAATAGGTCACATCACGGCTAGTACGCTGCAATTCGACCAGTTTCGGCTCTTGTTCCAATGTGCTTTTAATAGTGCTGTGCCAGCCAATCAAGCGTGCAACCGTGCCGATGACTTGGTCGGGAAGAGCTAAGATACGCCCTGCGTCACGGACAGCTGCTTTTGCACCGAATGTACCATGTGCGCACACACACGCGACGTGGTCAGCGCCATATTTCTGTCGCACGTACTCGATGACTTCATCTCGGCGAAGATAACAAAAGTCAATGTCAAAGTCAGGCATACTGCTGCGCTCGGGATTAAGAAAACGCTCGAATAGCAGTCCGTGCGCTAGCGAATCCACCTCGGTGATGCCGAGCAGGAACGCAATCAAACTGCCGCAGCCCGAGCCTCGACCCGGTCCGACGGATATGTCATTCTCTCTCGCCCACGCAACGAAGTCTGCCACCACCAGAAAGTAATCATTGAAGCCCATGCGGTCAATAATCGTAGCCTCATAGGTCATCCGCACGCGATAGTTTTCAATTTGGTCGGCAGAAACAAGTCTTCGCTCAATAAGTCGCGTGATTCCATTCTCCGCTTGCTTGATGAGGTAGTCTTTAGCTGAATTTTCCCCTTGCGGCAGAGAAAAAAGCGGCATGTGTCGCGCAGAAAAGTCGAACTCAAAGTCGCACTTGTCCGCGATGAGCACAGTATTTTCGATCGCCGCAGGATAGTCTCGGAATAGCGCAGTCATCTCCTCCGTGCTGCGATAATGATGCCCCGACACGGATTGCGCAGCGTCAAAAAGTGCGCGCTCTGCCACACAGGATAGGATTCGTGCCGCCACTTCATCCTCTGTGCGCAGATAACGCACCGAACCGGTGGCGACAAGAGGAGTGGCTGAGTTAGTGGCAAGCTGTACTCTATCAGACAATGCTGAACCGCCTCTTTCGACCAATTCGGCAGGTAATGTGATGTAGAAATCCTCGTCTAAGAACTCTTTCATCCATGCGTTGAACGCCGCCGAATCTGACATCGATAGAGCAATCAACCCTGCAGCACTCTGCTCCACTAATTCGGCGTCCACATTGCTGCCCCGTCCCATGTTTGAGACCATATTCACGAGATTTGCATAGCCCTCAGTATTGCGCACGAGAAAAATGGCTGCATTTATGCCGAGGGTGGACTTGATATCAAGCTGCGCGCCGATGATGGGTTTGACTCCTGCTTTTTTGCACTCATTGAAAAAAGGAACAACGCCGAACATGTTGCCGATGTCGGTGATTGCAACGGCACTATGCCCACACGAGACGGCGAATTCGGCAATTTCGCTCACTCGACACGCGCCGTGCAACAGTGAATATTCACTGTGTAGATGTAGATGGGTGAACACGGGCGGACTCCTTTCGTCTAATCGCTTGAAAACTGTGTTTTCAAGCGGAAATCTTTTTGTTGGTTTTCTGCGACGGAATGAATCCGCCTGCGAAAACCTCAATTTTTCAACGCTGCGCGTTGATTATGTTAAAATCATAAAGACGGAAAACGATAGTTTGCTCCGCCTTTGACCTTCAACTAGTCACCAACCACTAATCATTGCCCCTACTCCATCATCGCTACTATCCTCTTCAACCGATGGTTCAGCCCCGACTTGGTAATTGCCGTTGGGTGCAATTCGACCAATTCCGCCAGTGAAGCCAGCGGATTTTCCAGTCGTAGTCGTGCAGTGATTTGTAACTCAACTTCCAGCTCGTCCAGTTTCCCCGAACTTTTCAATGCTTCGATAGCCTTCACTTGCAGCGCGGCAGCAGACGTCGTCTTAAAAATATTCGCCGTGTCGCAATTGGTGCGGCGGTTCAGGTTGTTGCGCACTTCGCGCATGACCTTGACTTCCATGATGGACAGCGACGACTGCGGTGCGCCGACTTGCGCGAGAAAGTCCTCTACTTCTACGCTATCGCGCAGATACAAGACATTTTTACCGCTGCGTACGGTCATTTTCGGGAATACGCCGAACGACGAACAAACCTCGATGACCAGCTCCGCTGCCTCTCGGCTGCGCATGACAAGCTCGAGGTGATATGCGCTGTCGGGACTGGTCACCGTGCCGCTTGAGATGAACACTCCTGCGAGAAATGCCACTCCGCACTCAGGGCAGATGAACGCAGGCGGCTCGAATTGCTCGTCCAACTCCAGTCCGGAGAGGTTACTGCCGCGGCAGCAACTGCGCTCATAAGCAATTTCGAGCAACTGATTTTTAGTTTCTCGTGAAAAAGACATAGATCAAATTCATGGGGAACTTTTGAAAAAAGTTCCCCAAACCCCTCAAAACTTTATGAAATTTATTCCACATACTCCACTTCGCGCTCAATCGTAATTCCGTGCAGCTCGCGGATTTTCCCCGTAATTATATCAACCAATGCAAGCACATCTGCCGCTGTCGCCCCACCCGTGTTGACCACGAATCCTGCGTGTTTGGGCGACACCTGCGCCCCTCCGACGGATAAACCTTTCAGCCCCGCCTCGTCGATGAGCTGCGCGGTGAAATGTCCCGGGTATCGCTTGAATGTACTACCCGCACTGGGCATGTCGAGTGGCTGTTTATCGCGCCGCGCCGCCATTAATTCGTCCATTTTCGCTTGAATCTCCTCGCTCTTGCCGCGTGCAAGTTCGAGCGTGGTAGACAGCACGATCCAGTCCGTGTCCATGAACACACTGCTGCGATAATCCAAGCGGTGTGCTGCTGCGGACAGAGTGAAAACATCGCCTGTCGTGCGGTTATAGCAGCGTGAATTGACTACAACTTGCGCCATTTCTCCGCCATATGCACCTGCATTCATATACACTCCGCCACCCATCGTTCCGGGGATGCCGTATGCGAACTCCAAGCCAGTCAAGCTGTGCTTTTGCGCCATAATCGCCGCCGAGGTCATACTGACTCCGCAACCGCAGGTGAGTGTATTGCCGTCTACGCGGCACTCGTCCATCTTCTTGGTGAAAATCGCAGCCCCACGATAGCCCTCGTCGGCGAAAAGTAGATTGCTTCCGTTACCGAAGACCTGATGACGTATGTCATGCTCACGTGCAAGCTCAAGCACGCGCATCAGTGCCTCGACAGTTTCGGGGAGGATGAGAAAATCCGCATTCTCACCAATGCGAAAAGTGGAATGTTCACGCAAAGAAGCATTGAGTTTATACGTCAGCCCGCCCGATTCGACGAGCTTGTCGAGTGCGACTTGGAAGTGGGTGTGGTTTGGCATGGAGTTCTCCTGTGGGGTGGAAAATTCCCCTCTGTGGAGGGGTGGCACGGAGTGCCGGGGTGGTTTATAATTAAATGTTTTCGCAGGCGGATTCACTCCGGCGCAGAAAACATACCCGTATGGTTTCCACTTGAAAACGTCAGTTTTCAAGTGAGTTTAACTACCCTATGATATGTCTTCTTGCCCTTTTTTATTATCGCCCCGTCAGCACCGAGTGAATCAAGCGCGATGACATCGTCGATTTTGGTGACTTTGGTATCGTTGAGCAACACGCCTCCTCCGAGAATCAAGCGCTTTGCCTCGGCGCGGCTCGGAGCAAGTCCGCAGGCAATGAGCAAGTCGCAGATGTCCACTCCGCCACTCGGGTAATCTGCTGCCGCGAGGGCAGTTGTGGGCATGTTCTCGCTGCTCGCACCGCCCTCGAAGAGGGCAGCAGCAGCCTCGACAGCAGCGTTTGCGGCTGCTTCGCCGTGAACTTGCGCTGTGAGCTGCCATGCGAGTAGCTTTTTCGCTTCGTTCAGTTCCGCACCCGACATTTTTTCGTATTTTGCAATTTCGGCAAGTGGCACGAAACTAAGCATTTTCAAGCATTTGATAACGCTATCGTCGGCGACATTGCGCCAGTATTGGTAAAAATCAAACGGTGACGTAAGATTAGCATCAAGCCATACAGCTCCGGCAAGAGTTTTGCCCATTTTTGTCCCACTTGACGTCGTCAGAAGTGGAATGGTCATGGCGTGAGCATCCTTGCCCAATTTGCGGCGAATCAACTCTGTTCCGCCGAGTAGATTACTCCACTGATCGTCGCCTCCGCATTGGAGCATACAGCCATATTTTTGGTATAGCACAAGGAAATCGTAGCTTTGCAACAACATGTAGTTGAACTCGATGAAGCTCAGTCCCGTGGCAAGTCGTTGCTTGTAGCACTCGGCGGACAACATGCGATTGACAGAAAAATGCGGTCCGATGTCGCGCAAAAATTCCATGTAATTCAGCGGTGCAAGCCAGTCCACGTTGTTGACCATAATGGCGGCATTGGGGCTTGCAGGGTCAAAGTCGAGGAATCGCTCCACTTGCGCGCGAATTGACTCGACACGTTGTGCGACAATATCCGTTTCGGCGTGCTGGCGCATGTCGGTTCGCCCGCTGGGGTCGCCGATGAGACCTGTTCCGCCGCCGAGCAGTAATATGGGCTTGTTGCCAGCTAATTGCAGCCTGCGCATAAATGCAAGAGCAACATAGCTGCCTGCGTGCAGACTCTCCGCCGTAGGGTCAAAGCCAATGTAGAATGTCGCCTTGCCATTGTTGATAAGTTCGCTGATTTGGTCCTCGCCTGTAGTTTGCGCGATTATTCCGCGGGCGACCAGTTCCTCGTATAGTTTCATATTTTTACTCCTTAGATTACAATTTATGTTGTCTTTGTAGGGACGACCGCCCTCGGTCGTCTGCTTTTGTGGGCAACCGCAAGGGTCACCCCTACGATGTGCCTAATAATTCTCTCGCCGATGCCAAATTCGCCTCGGTAACTGTCGCACCGCCCATGATTCGTGCCAGTTCGTGTACGCGTTGCTCGAGCGTGAGCATGGCGATTTTGACATTCGTGCGCCCGTCCTGCTCGGACTTGGACACGACAAGATGTGCGTTAGCACACGCCGATAATTGCGCCGAGTGCGTGATACAAAAAACCTGCGCATGGCGCGCCGATTCGCGCAACTTGCGCCCGATGTTGTGCGAAGTTTTGCCGCTGATTCCCGTGTCGATTTCGTCGTAAATCAATGTCG
>Ga0123355_10009533_pt1 | contig 14783 bp, 11 predicted proteins | sample TergutEmb28metaG_3_FD_89872 | JGI IMG/M metagenome (GOLD analysis project Ga0123355, IMG submission 89872) | Embiratermes neotenicus P1 segment gut microbial communities from Petit-Saut dam, French Guiana - Emb289 P1 | ecosystem: Host-associated > Arthropoda: Insects > Digestive system > Gut ...
CCATCCCACACTAAACGAGAAATCAACAACAATCGATGCGGTCACGATTACACAAAAAAAAATGACAAAGGTGCCGTTCTGAGGGGGGGGGGGGGGGGGGGGGGGGGGGGGAGGGGGCATCATCTGACTTAAGAATCGGTTCAGGTAAATAAACACTGTTTATTCAGAAAAGCAAACCCAGTGAAGCCACCGTCTGCAACGTCCTCTTTCTTAAGGTTAAAGCACGTGTAAAAAGGTAAAGCTTAGAAAGGCCCTGAATGTTGCAGGAGGCTGTAAAGGTACTCGCAGATAAAAAGACCTAACAGAACTGCCCTTTTATTGCTCCTTATCTTCAATCATCTAAAGCAACGACACCTAGTTGCTTGATTATTTTATGATGCTGCAGATCCTTCTGAGCTTACGAAGCGTTTAAGATGATAAAACTGGTTACCTGTAATGAATCGGACTGCAGGGTGTTGGAGTGGATCACCTGTTTGAAGGTAGGTCCTACGCCAGAACTGGCTGGGTAAAAGTCACACAATGCCCCGCACTGGATTTCCCCTAAAGAAGTAAACAAACTGCGCATGTCCATTATTTCAGGGTATAATTTACCACTACTTCGTAATCAAAGTAGCATGTGACACGAATCATGAACTACGTTTCAACCGTATCGCCCTTTCCTGTGAACAATATATTATTGTGTGCAACCTTCAAATTAAATTTCAAGTTTTAACACACTTTCTCGCCTCTCTTTTGTAGCCGTAACCTAATACTGTTGCCAAATATGACGTATTTTCCATTAATGATGATCGCTGACTGTAATGTAATAACAAAAGACCTGTGTAAACGATTTTTATTATTAGTTATCAATGGATGTATACCTTTATTAGCAAGCATTTGAATATCAACTGAAATACGGCAAAGGATTTACAGATCAAACAGCTGAAACACTAAAGAACACTTAGTACCGGATGTAATTGAATTATCTACGAGTGCTTTCTTTCACAGTACCTGATACGGTAATGTGTCTAATCATCGTACTCAAAACAAAAAAGCATAACGACCACCGCTATGAACTTTAAAATAACGATGCGATATTAAAAAAACAAACAAACATCCTCGAACTCAAACCGATATTTGTCATTGAACAGAACAAACTTTCTTTCAACGAACCTCTACTACACGGATCATGATTGACACGTTCCAGATAAAGAGAACGCCTAAGCAGAAATCGGTCTACAGTCAGCTTAATTGGCCATAAAGTCAGATCTTTCTCAGAGCGCGTCAATGCCTGTTGTGGGATGAAGTGCAGCCACTCCACTTCTGAATTTTGTGACAAGACCAAACCCCCTCTAATGACACACGCAGTGCACTCCTCGGCAATCCTGTAACGTGGTAAACTAAGATGGCAATACTTTTTAAATAAGTCTGCTACTTTTGTTTGTCACGTGGAAAACAGAACCCTAATCCCTCGGAAACCTAACCTGTAAAGCTTAGTGGTTACAATATGTACCAACAGCTGTAGAGTTCGAAAGTTCGAGGTTCTGTCCAAAGTGCGTGTTCTACGTGGTTCGCAGAACGAACAGCGATTTGTTCCCTATACAGCATTAACTTCACGGTTTTTACATACAACTGAGACGGATGTCTTAGTAATTAACCAACTTAATGCACAAATTCTTGTTTTATAATAAGTTTATTATATGCCTATACAGGTTTCGAGCACACAGTGCTCGAAATATGTAGAGGCATATAATAAACTTATTATAAAACAAGAATTTGTGCATTAAGTTGGTTAATTAATAAGATTATACTGAGATGCACGGTCAGCAAAACATCAAAATTTGATATGGATATGTTTGCTGCGCGGTACGAACTGAATCTCTAAACATACTTCTGTTTAATCGTAGCCCTTGCGATGTGATAAAAAAATTCGTCAAAGTGCTGCCCTCCCAACACAAAACTCAGACCAAAAGCTCAGCTACTTTACTCTACGACAGACTCCCAATAATCCACTTCCCATTCTCTTCCAAACGCTTGACATCGTTTCCCGCCTACATTTATCATAACGACGAGCGAGCACTGCTTGAGAAACTTCAGAGTAGTAAATATTTGTTTCCCCGTCATAATAATAATAATAATAATAATAATAATAAATGCAATTCCTGCCACTGCCCCCGCCACCACCCCCCAACCCAGGTTTCTTGTCCCACTCTCACTCAAAGAGTAGTATGTGAACATGTACAACTGACAATAACGGTAACTTCTGACATAGGATAGCCCTGCCCTCTCGTCAGAGAGCACGCCTCAAGACAGACTGACAGTAGAATTCACTGACATAATCTTCTTTCTATCTTTCTTTTCTTTTTCCTTTTTCTTTTTTTTTTTCGTTCTTCTACTTTTTTTAATGAAGCACTGCATTTCGGAAGCCGGCTCTGCTTCCTACACTGGTGGGCCCCTAGAATGAGCTATTCTCTGTCACTATAGTATTCAATACACGGACTAAAATCCGGTCACAAGCCCCGGGAGGGTCTCGCCAGCAACAACTGACCGACTGAATGTTAGTAATAATGTAACTTCCACCCCGACTTTAGTCTTCAAAGGTTCTTAAACCTACAAAATCCACGACGCATTCGGTTGTCAGAAAGTATAACAAACAGCATTAGTGGGTATAACAAACTAACGTATTCAACCTTGTGTTTTCATTTCCTTTACTAGAAAATATTTCAGTTATGGAACCATAATGACCTTATGCATGTTCCTCAAATAACTGATGAATCATGTGACACATTATCACGATACTTCAACAGAGTGGGCTTACACCACAACACCAGAAAAAATTACCGTTTCTAGTTGGTAATCCTCCAGAATCAATAACACTACCATAACGGCCGTGCAAACTTGCAAAACGTTACATAGCAATAAATCTTCGTACAATACGCGGATTTCGGATAGGCAAGTTCAGTAAAAAGTAAAACAACATGACAACAGTGATAATTTACGTTTAATTTCGGGTTTGGATGTGGCGATATTAAACAACAATTCTCTATGCATAGAATCATAAACACATCTACACCACCACGTCAGCAATGATGGCAACAGTGCCTTACTTCAGGGTTATATCAAACAAATGCACCGTAGTCGGAATCTGTAGTATAAGAAACACTTTTCCACAGGCTGTTCCTGTTGACAAAACATGTGATAAAAAATGGGAGGCGGATTGTGCTTTGTGGATGTGCTATCGTTCCTGTCAGAGAAGAGGGACAGTTAACTTCGTCAACATATTACATGATCAAGGAAACGTGGACAACCCACGTACTGCCTGCTGTATCTGAAACAACGTGCATTCCAATAGGGACCAATGTTCAAAAACTAAAAGAAGACTCTTTTCACCAGAAAATCGATTTACAATTAAGGAAGAAACCAGTGAAATGCTACATTTGGAGCACGGCTTTGAATGGTACTGAAGCTTGGACACTTCGGGAAGTACCTGGGGAAAATATCTTGGAGGCTTTGAAATGTGGTGCTGGAGAAAGTTGGAGACGATTAGTTAGGCCAAACGTGAGACATACGAAGAAGGATTGCAAAGAGTCAAGGAGGAAAGAAACATTGTTCAGGCAATGAACAGAAAGACGGCGAAAGGCACTGGTCATATCTTGAGCAGGAACTGCCGTCTAAAACACACTATTGAAGGAAAAGAATAAGAGACGAGAAGACGTGGAAGAAGTAAGAAGCTACCGGATGACCTTAAGGGAAAAATAAAATAATGGAAATTGACTGAAAGCAACAAACTGCACTTGCTGGTGAACTAGCTTTGGAAGAGGCTATGGGCCTTTCGTAAGACAGATAACGTGATAATGATTATGATGATGATGATGATTATGATAACGATGATGACGTCTAACTACTACCTTAATGTTGCAGGAAATGACCGTATATTTAGACCAATTGAAAGAGAGATATTAAAAATAAAATGCGTGTTACATAAAACATTGTTCACCTCTGGCTCCCCGTTCCTCTACACCCACGTTACTTAGCGGGTTCTTCTATAGCACGATATAGCCTTAAAAACGAGTTACAGTTACAATGCTCAATATGGGATTACGCATGTAGGCTAAACTTGTCGCTAAAAATACACAGAAAACGTATTCGCAAAGCGCGACTAGGAATCTTCCGTAATCCTTAAGTCCTGTCTTCAAACGATACAGTGAGTTAGAAGATGCTTGCTAGTCTACAGTTTAAACGACCGTAGGAAACGTCACAACTCAGCGCTACAAAACCATCAAAGGTTCGGTGAGTTTTATCCACCACGCTGTAGTTCATGGATATGTCTTGCAAAGAATGCCACAAAACCGAATCCCTTTGAAATCATACCACTACAGACCACAAGGAAGGAGAACAATTGGAAGGCCCAAGAAGCGTTAGCGCGAGCAGCTGTAACTCTGGAGACGGAACGGATCAAAGGGTCCAATCCTTGATGTTTATGATGATGATATTGCATTACGTATTACTCCGAAGACAGCAGAAGTTCGCGTTATGCCTCACGGCAATAAAATGACGTAACGTTATCTCAAGCTACAGAGATCGAACAGGCGGTATCATTACTACTATTACAATCGTCATCACCACCACCATCATCGTGTCTGTTTCGCTGCCATCAAACATTTCAGTACATTACCAGAACGGACCTTCTCTCCTGGCAAGTCGAGCAGTCAGTTTTCGGTAGGCAGTGGGCAAAAAGCGGCCCAAATTCCAACACATGCACGATCTTCCTCATTCCCACCATAAAACCCCACTTATTCCAACGCCACTGCACAGCTTATCGAACTCTTTATGACAGATGAAAGCGGACAAGGTCTGAATGAAAATGCTACGATCGCCCTTTAGAGAAAAGTCTCTAATAATATCCATTTGAAGTCCCTTTCACGAAATGCTGAGGCGGCTACTTATGTTTAAACCAACTAAATACCTTGCAAAATACAGTGCAGGGTACTGGCAAACCTACTGACATCACATGCACATATACCACAGATCCAACAATGCCACGATATTAATTTGGGCAACATAATCAAGGATCAACCACACCTGCAGAAAAAGCACACTTGCTTAGCAATCCACACTAACCTCTCAGTTCACGACTTTGTATCTTACTCTAAAGGATGAATGCAGGCTGAGTCCGTTGGGTATCAGGTTTAGAAATGTCAAATACTGAAGGACGTTTCGGGGAAACTTACTATTTTATTGACGAAACTGTACAGTTTTCTGAGTACAGCACAGTAAGCTTCTCCTAATAGTAAAGGTAGAGTGTTCCCGTCACAGGCACGGTGTGGCCCAGAGGGTAAGTAGAGGTATAGCTCTACTCTTCCATGACCGCGGCACTAGAAGGGGGTGAGTGGTCAGCAGCACGTCCCGGCCGCACTTTACCCCCGGGAAAGACCAGGTACCCATTTTACAGGAGGTTGGGTGGGCCCCAGGGCCGGTCTGAAAATCTCGTCCCCACCGGGATTCGATCCCGGACCGTCCAGCGGGTAGTCAGTCGCTATAACGACTGAGCTGCCCGGCCCACAATTTTCTTCTAAATGCCGGTAATATTTACGGTATAAAACAGTGTTACACTCGGAAGACTCTACAATGAGTTTACTACTAACCATCCGGGAACAACCAGGTCTCCAGTTCTACGGAAACTGAGGCTGTCTGAAAACAAATTTCTCAGTATAATAACTGTCTGGACCTGAGAGATTACCGTTCCAACCCACAAATTAGCACATTTGTCTTGTTTGTAGTGCTGCGTGCAGTTAAAAAGCACGAACATCGTGTGAGCCCTAGCAGCTCTGACTTTACTATTTATAAATATTCTTCATGAAAATCAGTCAGCTAACAAGCGTAAGTGAATCACAGTAGCAATCCCGATTGGTGTGACTATCGCTTAATTCATGTGAGAATGGCAACAAACGGCAGTTTAAGTAGCAGCAGGGCGGATGACCTGGAAAGTCAGTCAATGTAAAAGTTCTACACAAGTAAGTTACGTATCTTACGTGCTCATTCTTATACAATGCCAGGGCACATTTCCTCTGGAAATGAGACAGTGACTTTAACTTTCATAATCTACGCGACTGACAAGTCGATTCTTACCTGTTGATGCTCTCGTCCTCCCTTAATAAGAAGCATGCAACTCATATGGAAAATACATTCAACACTTTCTAAACAATCCAAGTGAATTCTAGAAGATATACACGAAAAACTGTTTCCTACAGGAACGTACAGTACATTGGGGTGAGAGAGTTCAAGCTTCCAAATTCCTTCAAAAGTCTGGGAAATTGGGTACGGAAGAAAAATTAAGTGCTAATAAGACCAAAAGCATGTAGGCCTGTGTGTGTGTGTGTGTGTGTGTGTGTGTGTGTGTGTGTGTAAGGATGTAAGTACGTATGTATGTATATATGTATTACGTACGTATGTTATATATGTATGCAGGTATGTACATATGTATGTATGTATTAGGTATATGTGCGTTTTTATGTGTATGTGTTACATATGCAAGTATTTAGCGTACACTATATATACATATGCATGTACGTAGTAATAGCAGTGGTGATGGTGGTTGTGGTAGTAGTAGTAGTAGTAATAGTAGTGGCGGCGGTGGTGGTGGTAGTAGTAGTAGTAGTAGTAGTAGTAGTAGTAGTAGTGGTAGTAGTAGTTATAGTATAGTAGTGGTGGTGGTGGTGGTAGTAGTAGTAGTACTAGTAGTATTAGTAGTAGTAGTGGTGGTGGTGGTGGTTGTGGTGGTGGTAGTAGAAGTACTATACACATGGGTTTGTAGCCAGCTTAGCTAACTCTATATCCTTATTGTTTGTGTTAGCTTACGTTCCTGCTGCAATGAGATCCTGCATGCATTATTGTCAAAATGAGTATTCAAGGACAACAAAACAAAGCTTGGTAATGAAATGACAGAAGATACGTTGGCCGGGAAAAGGATGAATTTTGATTGGCTCTCACACAATGGAAATGTCGCTGAAGCAGTGCAACCAACACTTCATTTCACACGCATTCCAAACTTCGTAACTAACACAATAAAATCTGCACGTATCAGCGCACAGCTCTCGCCAGACTAGACGTTTCATATGGCGCTCAACTTGCAACTACACATCACGACAAATTTTCAGGTGGCTATCTTATTACCGCATCCGCCATGCTACTTAATACAGCGCCATCACCGTGTGCTCTAAATTCCTAAGTACTAATCTCAACCTAAATCGCATGCCGTCGCCACGATGACGACGACGACGACGACGACGACGAAGACGACGATAATGAAGATGATGAATAACCCCGTGTCACCCCCGTGTAATTTGAGAAAGACGCATCATATACAAATGTTATGTAGTGTCGAATGTAATAATATAAAGGTCTTAAATGGTCAGGAATAGAACGGTCTTAATGGCTTGAAACATATATTCTGGAATTGACGAAATCAAATAAACAGTATAATAAGCGCGGTTTCGTAACTAAGAATCACGTTTATCATCCCCTGAAAGCGTACTAGGTTACCTGCAGACCTCTCCCAGTTAACGGACAAGACAAATACACAGAGCATTACATCATTTTCCAACCACAATATGTTCAAACTGACGGGTAAGCCGATAACATAATTCTTGGAAGCAGCCACCTCCGCAAGACACGCTGCAATACACAGTAAAAAAGAAATATCTGAGGCACATCTACTGTCAAACTAACCAAAGATGTGGATTTAGAAGTGGGAGAGAGGGGTGTTAGCCACCACGTACTCCATCTCTGTTCAAACGGCTAAATTCAATTTTCTGCGCAACGTATTCCGACGACGCTCAATTCCAAACTCATTGTCCAATAACGATTCTAGAATTACTGTCAAGCATAGCCAAGTCCCGGTTAAGTCACACGGAAGCTACCCATTCGAGGTCGTTCTCATACTTAAGTAACTTGGTGTAAACGAACTCCAAAGTTCGTTCTATGTATACTGTTGTACAGACGTGACTTGTCTCTTTCTTTCATGTACTGCAGATGCAATTTCACTGCCCTAAACGTAGGCCTGACATCGTACACTGGAAGAAACAAATTTCCAATAAATGTATGCCACAGCTACAGAACTTGATAAGTTGTGACTACATCTTAGGGCGGAGCCCAGGCATTGTAAAACATTACCCACTGCGAAACCGAAAAATCGAGGTTCGATTACCGGTATGGGTAATTTCTCTAATGTCCAAAACAGCCCAGACTGACTCTGGGGTCAACCTAAAAAATGGGTACCTGGAGAGCTTCCCTACCTCGTGAAGCCGACCACTCACCGCATCTAGCACAGAAGTTAAGAATGATGGGAGCTGTACCTCCACACCATCATACGCCTTCATAGCGTGCACAGGAACAACTCTACTTTATCTCCAAGAGTTTAGGTCTAGTAATAATTTTTGTGAGGAAAGCAAGGCAATACATTGGGCTCAAATGGGCGAAAATAAAATTACCTGATGATGTTTTCCAAGTTTAAGGGAAATCGGGTAAGTAGTCTGAGAAACAAAACGTAACAGATGGTAGCACAAAGTCTCACCATTATAGTTTCATTTCATGCCAGTCATGCACAAATAATCCAGTGACCAAATTTATTTCCAGTAAGCCGGAACGACAAAGAACTCATATGCTGCGGATTCGTTGATCATTTAACATGTCAGAAGGAGAGGAGAAAGTAGCCCTGAACTAGTGGAAGACAGCGTCCTAATATTAGCTTTGAAACGTTTTACTACTCTTCCTTTTCGGAAGGAAAGTAGGCTAAAAAACGTACTCGCAGTGACCGTGAACATGCTGGTATTGTCTAACAATCTGACAAGTGTACCTTGAATAACAACGGTTTGTTTGCTAGCTTCCTCACTCACGTATTGATCCTGACGTCGAACCTAAAGGTCTTTACCGCTCACAAATGAAGCCACAATATTTTGTACAACGTTTGTAATCTGTTGTTTTCAATGAACTCGAATGACATGATGTTCGTCGCCATTAAGTGGCGAAGGGGAGAGGTAAAGTCAATAAGGAAACACCCTATCCTAGAAGCGATAAGGACCTCTTAAGAGACACGATGTGCCAGTTGCCAGTTAAATTGTGTTAGGTAGTTTTATGTTCAATGGTCCGTGCATCGCGTAATATATGTCAAAAATTATCCAAAAAGATGCAACAATATACAGTTTATTTATATCTGCTAACTGCTGTACATGTTTTGGGTGGTATCTCCACCCATCATCAGGAGCTCAGATCACTGTATCTGCAGTATCTGGCATTATTGAGACCGCAGCAACGGTCTCAATAATGCCAGATACTGTAGATACAGTGATCTGAGCTCCAGATGATGGGTGGAGATACCACCCGAAACATGTAGAGCAGTTTGCAGATATGAACTGTATATTGTTGCATCTTGTTCGTTAATTATTGACACATGTGTTAGGTAGCTTATTATGAAATACCATTTCACGACGGCTGTATGTTCCTTCGAAACGTCGTGAACCACTTATTCGGAGACGCACATCCTACAAGACCGGAAACCTAACTTACATCGCGGTGAAAACCTCAAAACTCGCGAAGTTCGTAACACCTTGCAAGTATTTCTCACTTTCAGCTTAGGAATGCGTTCTGCACTCTGGTTCCTCGCCAATGGTCTCATTTACACACCACCAGAACCCTTCGGCACATCATGTGCAAAGTAAATTGGCTGCAGCTCCCTTCAAATATTTGGCCACGTAACGACAACGCATCAACTTAAACGTGTATTCCGCGAGCAATCGCAAAGACGGAATTATTACTGCACAGTCCGCGATGGAGTGGTTGGCATGAGAACGAAGCGAACATGGACCATTGCACTGTCATGTCACAGAAGGGTAAAGGTCAAGGTAAAGGTAAAGCAATTCCTGAACAAGCTTCGACAGGCCCCCAGGGTTCCAGATTTCATGACAATTGGTACATGAAGATGGTGAGGTTGTCAGCCCTACGCACCGGCAGCCTTTATCCCCCGCCGAAATATTTCTGGTACTCATTTCTTTTAGAGGCTGAGTCGATCCCAGGGAAGGATTATGTCAACGAAAAATTCCATCGACACCATCGGTGATCGAACCCGCGACCTTCCGGCTTGTAGCACAGTGCCTCAACCAACTGCACCACTGCGTGCCCCCCATGCCCCGGAAAGGACTGGCTTCCAACACGTCAGGTCTGTAAGCCATCTCGGCCGTTAAGGTTCTTCAAGAAATTCTGTGGGTCGGGAACAGCGGCTTATTTTACGTGTCAGTTACACAAACACGGCCTCAAGCCGTTAGCGAACGAAAACTGCATACTGACCACCCACGTCCGAACACGACGACTTCTAAAGAGATGGAAGAAAAGAAAGAAAGGAAAAAGGATGGGGACTTGTCTGGGATGTGAATGGTTGTAATGAATTATGTGAGACAGGAATTTTAACATTGACAGAACACGTACCAAAAAACGTAGTTGCATTTCAATAACTACACAAACTGCAGACAAAAAGTCCCCTTGTGCTTCCCTTCACCATCCACCCTTCGAGCTAATAATAAAAGAAAATAAAACAAGACATGCAATGTACGTATAAACGTTAAGATCGTTGTGCGTTCGTTTCACTACTGTGGCCATGGTAATACAAAAAGTATTGCATATTCTGAGCGTATGTCTGTAGCCTTAGCTAACCAGTATGCAAAGCGCATGCGCGGTACTATATTGTTATCTGCTGCCCCTCTTCCTCTAACGTATCTTTCCACATTATCTCATAAACGGCACGACTTTCGGTGGGGGGGATACTGAACAAAAAATGGGCGTTTTAATTCTCTTTACAACTTCGATCTAAAACATTTCTCATTCTAAGAAGAATTTAGCAAGATATTACCATATACGTTCATACGTCTTCGTGTAAAGTACCCGTAATTCTTGTCATATTTTAATTAAACTTGAACTTTCTCGAACGATTTTCTAAAAATACTCACATGAAAATCCTTCCAGTGTCAGCTGAGTATTTCCGTGCCCACGGATAGACACAAAGAAGGACAGATGGGCAGACAGACAGACATGACGAACCTAACAGTCGCTCTTCGCAACTTTCCAAAAGCGCCTAGTAACTAAATACCCCACTTTACGAAACACACTCCCTGAGATGTTACTAGTCGCTAAGCTACACAAGAACCTCCTAACGTTTTAAAGGAGCCAATGGTTCATTACATGCTCCGTATAGTCCGCCACTGTTCATCTTGAGTCACACAAATCCGGTCCACATCCCTAAATGTTATAACTTCAACATCATCGATTTTAATATTATCCTCCCGCGGGTCTTTCAAGTAGTCTCCTTCCCTAAAATGATGTACGTACTTCTCAGCAATTCACTGCATGCTACGTACCCGACCTATCTGACTCTCGTATAACTGGACAATCCCAATAGTATTCATGGATGTACAAGAATTATGAGAGTCCACGCCGTGCGATTTTCTCCAGGTTACATCTCTTGAAGATCTGTGTACTCCCCTCAGAAAGCTGCTCATAAAAATACTCCCTCAGTCTGACAACACTGAACGAGAAAGTCCAAGTTTCATTACCGATAAAATATACAAAATCAAGTTATAAGGATTAAAATATTTTATTATCCTACAGATGCACAAATATATAATTAGCATATACAATCAGAATTATTATAAAACATTTAAAAGTATTTAAAATTGCTCCGTGTTTCGGATCACAAGGGGTCCATCATCAGGGAGCTTTATACAGTGCTTGGGTAAAATTACAGTAATAGTTCTATCATGTCTGTTGATATGGACGTAATCGGTGTTATGGCAGCATATTTACCCGGGTGCGTGTGTGTGTATTGCACAGTCTAGAGAGGCACTCAGTGCCTCTCTAGACTGTGCAGTACCGACTACGTCCATATCAACGGACATGATAGAACCATTACTGTAATTTTAGCCAAGCACTGTATGAAGCTCCCTGATGATGGATCCCTTGTGATCCGAAACATTTTGGAGCAATTTTAAATGTTTTTAAATATTTTATAATAATTCTAATTGTATCTATGAATTATATATTTGTGCATCTGTTGGATAATAAAGTATTTTAATCGTCACTGATGCAAGGTACAAACATAAAGAAATTTATAAGGATATTTATTACAACCAATTTTGGAAGCATTTCTCGACCAGCGCGGTCTATACAACATTATTGTGCACAGTATGAGCGTCACGAGAGCCGGCGACTTTTAAGTACTGCTAAGGCGATGTTTGTGATTCCGTGCGATCAGTCCGAACTGCAGCCCCAAACAGCTGTTCTGTCTGTGAATTTTAAATCTGTTTTTCAGCAACCTTGGCTGCACTGTCTCAGCTTAAAGAAAAGCAATGGTTATGTAAGTTTTTTCAAATCTTTTATATAGAATTCAGTGGAATGAGGAGGGGGTGAGCGTGTTATGCTCCTGCTCCGCTTTCGGTAGGAACTGATTTCGAATTCCGTTCGGAAAGCCGTGCCTCCTGGTTTCCTTCATTCCATCTGGACGCACGCCACGTTCTCTCCGATTCATCATTAACGTGGATCTACGTCAGGCAACGCTACATGCCAAACGACAGCTACTACAACGCTTCACGGTACAAATATAATCTCCTCCTGCGAACGACGGTTTCTGGTCGACACAGTGAAAGTCAGACGTGACGTCACCTCTTCTTGGCCTGCGACGTCAAGGCCGAACATAAGCCTTTACCCTCTTGTGACTGTACCGGTGTTTTATAACTCCAACTACATCGTTCGGAAATACCTCCAAGAACGCATGCTTTGCTTCAATCACTTCTTTATATTCCAACTAAATGCACATATGTTAAATACATATATTTCTTACCTGTTACCTTCTATATGTTTCGGTGTTTGTTACACTATCTTCAGGGAGACCACTGCGTTATCTGCTCAAGAACTGTATGCTTTTTGCATTGCTGTTACATTAGGTTGTGTTATAAAACATTACGTATACTGTTTTTTTTTTAATTTAGAATGCTTGTGACAATGTTTAACACAATATAGAATTAGTCCTTCTATATCAGGAGGTAATGTGATAAATATGTGTATTTAACACATTATGTGCATATAGTTGGAATAAAAAAAAGAAATTGGCTGTAAGAATACGAGGAATTGAAAGCTTCAATATAAGCCTACTTTGTTTGTTTACACTGTTTGGTGTTCAAGGGAGAGAAGTGGGTAGCAGCAACCACTGGCCATGCACATGTATTTTCGTTTACGAAAGTGTTCTTTAAATTTCCTAAATTTCTTGACCATTATTAAATATGTGGACAAGAAAATACAATCAGTAAGCTGCAATACGACATTTGTGCAAACACGATGGTGCTGGCCACGTCGACAACGGTTCCTATAATTGTCACGTCATAAAGGAACAAAAACAAATCATTACTTCACTATTCACGCGCAGTACATGACCCGTACTTCTGTTCTTGGTCGACAGTAGCCACAATACGGACTGGACTGTTTCGTGATTTCCTTCAGGCATTCTGGGCGAAAGCCGGAATAGTGCCTAGAAATGTGGCTTATAGTAATACTTTCAAATTATGTACTATACCATGCAAAATCACCACCGTGTTTCATACCACATCTGGAAATAACACAGCGTCTGACCATTTCTTTGCACGTAAGCAAAGACGCTAATGGAATGTTGGCGATATACGCTGACTATCGGATCAGAGTCCTCGATATGCTGACAGTTGGTTGTTAGACCAAGAAATTCCCCACCTTTCACGAACACGAAAGCTTACTCCCGCGTTAGCACGATCCCGTACATTGAACCCTGCCTTCCGTCGCGCCCTCGTGCTCAGTTTCGTAGAGAAACGCTGTAATTTCTACGCCCCTCGCGTTTTCTGATAAACATTTTGGAAGCTCTTCTGATCTCCTCGCTGGATTATGTCACGCCGATCTCATCCTCCCTGATTTCATCTTTCTTCTAATATTATTTATCGAGAATATAAATAGAACTCATTGCGCTACAAGCCGGAAGGTATCGGTTTCGATTTCCGTTGGGGTCACTGAATTTTTTATTGACTTAATTCTTCCGGCCGTACTATGGCCCTGGGGTCGACTCAACCTCTAGCAGAAATGAGCACCAGAAATTTCTCCTGGAAGGTAAAGGTGGTCGGTATGTAGGACTGACAACCTCGCCACCTTCATGTGCCGACTGTCTAGAAATCCTGGAAGCCTCAACCTCCTTGAACCCTAAGGGCCTATCCAGGCATGTATAGAATTTGCTTTACCTTTACCTTTATAAATGGGACTACTGGATTACATTCTTACCACCACCACCCCACTCCCCTCAAAATGTAGTGACAGCATTTCAAGGTTGGCCAAACTGAGCTTGTTGCCGCCCGTTCATAACCTTGAGAGAAGCTACTCTTTCGAACATCACTGCAGGTAAAAACCAACTAACTCCACGCAGCTGCATCCTTCTTCAGAAACTGACAATCTCTCGGCCAACAATTTCCAGCGGTATAGAACCCGTAAGTTCAGTAACGTGTTCACAACATACGGACACTTGTCCCTGTCCCTGTCCCTGTCCTTGTCCGTGTCCAGTGTCACATAAATCCAGTCCACTCTCCCATCCCATCTAAGATCCTCTTTAATTATTTTCCTCAAATCCACTTCTTCTTCTTCTTCCATTGGCACTACAGCCCACTGTGGGCTTTGGCCTGTCGAACAATGTCCTTCCATTTTTTCCTACCTGCCACCAACTCTCTCCATCTTCTCACTCCCAGCACTTGAAG